>SKEK01000104.1_pt1 | contig 56919 bp, 45 predicted proteins | sample 4826761 | NCBI WGS metagenome assembly SKEK01 (sample SAMN11008811, study PRJNA524170) | human gut metagenome | biome: Human fecal sample; material: Feces; isolation source: fecal sample from pouch patient p32 | host: Homo sapiens | place: Israel: Tel-Aviv | collected 2015-10-13 | reverse complement strand
CATTGGCAATGCACTTCTGCGGAACGGTGACGCAGTCGGCGAGCTCGACGGCATCGCCGCGCAGGGCGCCGGCGATCTGCAGCTCGTTAAAGCCGAGCGGCGTGGTGGGAGCCTCGAAGCCGCAGCACATGTACACGGCGGGGTCCAGGCCGATGGAGATGGAGATGGGCATATCCTCGCCGCGCTGGCAGTACTCGTCAAAGAACGCACCCAGGTGACGGCTGCCCGGGGTGATCCACATGGCGAGCTTGTCCTTGTCGACGCAGGAGAAGCGGTGGATGGTTACGTCGGACTGGGTGCCATCGGGGCTCGTGCCATAGGCGAGGCCCATGGTGATGTAGGGGCCGCCGTCAACGGGCGTGTTGGTGGGAGCGGGAACGATCTTGCGCAGGTCAAAGCCCTCGTCGGTCGCCTTGTACACGACCTCCTGGCAGTCGACGTGCTTGCCCTCGGCGATCTGCTCGGGGGCGATCAGGTTCTCGAAGCGCTTGCCGATCTCGAGGCGGGCCGCACCGAGCAGCTCGCGCGAGGGCGTGGGCTTGCCGGCAGCGAAGAAGATACAGTCGCCGGGGTTGGCGCCGGTGGCGGCGGCCAGGCCTTCGCGCTCCGCCTCGGTGATGTTCTTAGCGACCGGACCACCCAGCGTGCCGTCCTCGGCGATCGTGACGTAGGCCAGGCCCTTGGCGCCGCGCGCCTTGGCCCATTCCTGCCACTTGTCGAAGGTACGCCGCGGCTGCGACCCGCCACCGGGCATGACGACGGCACCCCCGTAGGGGGCCTGGAACACGCGGAAGGTCGTGTCCTTGAAGTACTCGGTGAGCTCGGTGAGCTCGAGGCCGAAGCGCAGGTCGGGCTTGTCCGAGCCGTAGCGCTCCATCGCGTCCTTGTAGGTCATGCGCGGGATCGGCGTGGACAGGTCGTAGCCGATGAGCGCCCACACGTTCTTCAGGACGTCCTCGGCGACCTCAATGACGTCGTCCTGGTCCACGAAGCTCATCTCGATGTCGAGCTGGGTGAACTCGGGCTGACGGTCGGCGCGGAAGTCCTCGTCGCGGTAGCAGCGCGCAATCTGGAAGTAGCGCTCCATGCCGGCGACCATGAGCAGCTGCTTGAAGAGCTGGGGCGACTGAGGCAGGGCGTACCACGAACCGGGCGAGAGGCGAGCCGGGACGATGAAGTCGCGGGCGCCCTCGGGGGTCGAACGGGTCAGGGTCGGGGGCTCAATCTCGACGAAGTCGCGGGCGTAGAGCGCCTCACGCGCGGCGCGGGACACCTTCGAACGCAGGCGGATCGCATACTGCTCGGGCTCGCGACGCAGGTCGAGGTAGCGGTACTTCAGGCGGGTTTCCTCGCCCACGTTGCCGGAATCTTCAGCATTGGAGGACACCTGGAACGGCAGGGGCGCGCTGGTGTTCAGGATTTCGATGTCGTCACCCATGACCTCGATAGCGCCGGTGGCCAGGTGCGGGTTCTCGTTGCCCTCGGGGCGAGCGCAGACCTCGCCGGTGACCTTCAGGACAAACTCGGAGCGCAGCTCGTGGGCGACACGCTCGTCACGGACGACAACCTGGGCGATGCCGGAAGCGTCGCGCAGGTCGATGAACGCCACACCACCGTGGTCACGACGACGATCCACCCAACCGGTGAGCGTCACGGTCTGACCGACCAGGTCGGTGCCGAGGGTTCCAATGTTGTGAGTGCGAAGCACTGTGATTCCTTTCGTTGTTACCATCCGCGAGACAGGCGGCGGCAGTATTATTGTACGCGCGCTCGGTCTGGGAGCACGCTCGCCGCAAATAGAATGGGTACTATGGCCGTCGTCTCTACTTCTTCTGTCCCCTCCTCCCCCGCCTGGACACCCACCGAGATCGGTCTGGCAATAGGTTCTGTCCTCTTGATCACGCTTGTTGCGTTTGAGGAGCTGGCAGCCACGACGATCATGCCGACGGTCGTCGCTTCCTTCGACGCCGCACCCTGGTATCCGATTGCCTCGGGTGCCGCGTTGGCGGCGCAGCTGAGCGCCACGGTAGTCGCGGGCGCATCGGCGGACTGGAAGGGACCTCGCGCCGTTCTTTTCACCGGTATGGCGCTCTTCGCCGTGGGCCTGATCATCTCCGCTGTGGGTCCGAACATCATTATCTTCGTCGCTGGCCGCGCGCTGCAGGGGCTGGGCGGCGGACTTCTCGTCGTTCCCCTGTATGTCCTGATCGGTGCGGTTGCCGCCCCAGCCCACCGCCCGTCGTTTTTCGCGGCCTTTTCGCTGTCGTGGGTACTCCCCTCATTGGTGGGTCCCGCAATCGCCGGCTACGTAACTCAAGTGTGGGGGTGGCGCTACGTCTTCGGCGTCGTCCCGATTGTCGTCGTCGTTGCGGCCATCCCCGTCGGCTACGTGCTGCGCACGCTGCCCGCCGCTGAGGCACGCAAGGCCGCGCGCTTGGCAGCACTGTCGTGTAACGCGGTCTTGGCGGGCACGGGTGTCATGCTTCTGCAGCTTGCAGGCGCGCTTACCTCCGCTCTTTCTCAGTTCGGTGTGTTCTTGCTCGGTGCAGGCCTCACGGTGTGGGCGCTGCCCCACCTGCTGCCGCGCGGCACGTTTGCATCCCGTCCAGGCATGCCGTCGGCGATCCTTGCACGCCTATGTGCCCTGGCCTCGCAGGTCGGACTCGCCGTTATGATTCCCCTCGTCCTGCAGCGAGTGCACGGGTGGTCCGAGGCTTCGTCCGCCTGGTGGGTCACACTCGGGTCGATCACGTGGTCGCTGGGCGCTGTCGCACAGGCACGCGTACACGATCCGCGCAAGCGTAAGGTGCTGCCCGTCGTCGGCGGCTCGCTCATCGCTATCGGCGCAGTGCCGGTGGGCGTGCTCCTCATCCCTGCAATTCCGGTCTGGGTCGCTCTGATCGGCTGGCTGTTGGTCGGTCTCGGCGTCGGCCTGGTCCACGCTCCCCTGTCGGTCCTGGCTCTCGAGGTGACCCCCGAGGCCAAGCACGGGCGCGTGGCCTCGTGGCTGCAGGTCGCTGACTCGGCGGGTCCGGCCCTCGAGCTCGCCCTCGTGTCCGTGGCTATGAGCGCGTGGGCCGCCACCGCCACAGTGGGCGGGGCGGCCTACGCTCCCTATTGGGTCATTGCAGTGGTCCTCGCGGGCCTCGCCGTGTTCGCCGTGAGGCGACTCCGACCGGCCGAGTGAGGGCTACTCTCAGTCGTCATAGCGGCGCTTACCGAAGTGGCGGCGTCCGCCCTCGCGGTCTCCGTCCCGCTCCCAGCCATCGCGGCCACTCTCGCGGTCGCGGCGCGCACGCTTGATGTCCTTCTCCCAGCGCTCGGTACGAACACTGCGGCGCGGACGTGAACCGTCGCCCTTCTCGAAACGGTGCGGGCGCTTCTCGTCGCGCTCGCCGGAACGGCCCTCACGGTCACCGTAGCGTCCGTCGCGTTCCCCGCCGAAGCCACCACGACCTCGGGAATCGCGGTCGAAGTCGCGGCGCTCGCGACGCTCAAAGCCATCGCGCTCGCCACGAGCGCCCGGCCCCTCGTCCACGCGAATACGCAGCTGACGGCCGGAGACGTAGCCCTTGGAGATGCGGGAGAGCTGCTCGCCGGACAAATCGGCGGTGATGTCGACCAGAGAGAAGGTCGGGTAGATCTCGATGTTGCCGATGTCGCGGCCGTCGATGCCGCCCTCACCAGCAATCGCACCGACGATGGAGCCGGGCTTGACACGGTCCTTTTTACCCACCTCGATGCGGTAGCGCGTACCCGAGCCGGGGGTAGGACGACCGCCACCACGACGACGAGCGCCGTTCGCGCCGCCCTTGAGCGGGCGGTCCTTGTCGCGGCCTGCCTCGAAGGAGGCACCCACGAACTCACCGGACTCGTCCAGGCGTTCCTCGCGGCGGATCTTGCCGTTTCCGCGACGATCCTTCTCACGGCGCGGGGCCGGTCCCTCGTCGCCGACAGCCGTGGCCATGAGGGCCGCGGCAATGTCTTCAACGGAAGACTCCTCACCCATGTCCGCCAGCAGGCCCTTATACATGTCAAGGCGACCGCGCTCAATGCGGGCAGCCAGCCCCTCGAGCAGGCGGCGGGCACGGAACTCGGAGACAGCTGCGGGCGACGGAATCTCGACCTCTTCCATCTCGGTTCCCGTCAGCTTTTCGATGCGGCGCAGCCGTCCGTGCTCACGCGGGGTAAAGAAGGTCAGCGCGCGGCCCTCGCGACCCGCGCGACCGGTGCGGCCGATGCGGTGCACGTAGGCCTCGGGTTCACGCGGAACGTCGAAGTTAACGACCAGGGAGATGCGCTCGACGTCAAGGCCGCGCGCAGCAACGTCGGTGGCGACCAGCACGTCGAGGGAGCCGTTCTTCAGGCGCTCAACCATGCGCTCACGCTCGGTCTGGGCGACGTCGCCGGAGATGCCGGCGGCGCGGAATCCGCGGCCCGACAGCTCGAGGGAGACCTCTTCGACGTCGGCGCGTGTGCGCACGAAGACGATGGCGGCGTCGGCTTCTTCCTGTCCCTTAGCGATGTGTTGGGCGCGGGTTGCGAGCACGCGGGACAGAGCGCCGATCTTGTGCTTGTAGGGCACGACGGCGTAGGTCTGGTGGATCGTATCGACCGTGGAAGACTCGGTGGAGACCGCGACCTTGACAGGGTCCTTCAGGTGCTCACGCGCCACCTTTTCGATGGCGGCGGGCATCGTGGCGCTGAACAGCGCGGTCAGGCGATCATCGGGGGCGCTCGACGCAATCGTCTCGACGTCCTCAGCAAAGCCCATGCGCAGCATCTCGTCGGCTTCGTCGAGCACGAGCATCCGCACGTTCGACAGGTCCAGCGCGCCCTTCTCGATGAGGTCGATGACGCGGCCCGGGGTACCGACGACGACCTGGGCACCGCGCTTGAGCGCGCCGATCTGCGGGCCGTACGGTGAGCCGCCGTACACGGGGACAACATCGAGGCGGGCCGTGCGCGCTGCAAAGTCTTCAATCGCCTGGGCGCTCTGCATGGCAAGCTCGCGGGTGGGTGCCAGGACGAGGGCCTGCACGTCGCGCTCATCCGCGTCGACGATGGCGAGCAGCGGCAGACCGAAGGCTGCGGTCTTGCCGGTGCCCGTCTGGGCGATGCCGACGACGTCGCGCAACTCCAGCAGCGGCGGGATGGCGGCTGCCTGGATCGGGGTGGGGACGCGGAAGCCCATGTCGGTCACGGCTGCGAGGATCTCCTCGGGCAGGCCGAGGCTCGCGAAAGTCACGGTGTCGTCGTCCGCGTCGTCAGTGTCCTCGGCGTCGTCAAGGTCGGTGTCTTCGTCCGCACTGTCGTCGACGAGGCCGGGGTCCTCGTCCGCATCAATGATGTCGTCGCGCTCGTCTCGTTCGTCGCGGTCCATGTAGTCCTCAGAGGGCATAGTGATTCCTTGTCTGTTGCGTGTGGGGTAGCAAAACCATCGGGGCGGGCCATCTCGGCTCCTCAGCGCGGCCTCACCCATAACAACAAAACCCGCATCCCGCGGGGCACCATAACAAGGGGCTGCGCCTCATCGCTCCCACCAGCATAGCGTGCACTTCCTCAGAAAAGGTGCCCGTGGTCGGCGAATTCACTGTTCGACGCCGCTGGTGAGCGCCGCTTCACACCCTCTTGTCGAGGTGGAGGCGTGCCACGAACGAGGCAATGGTGACCTGGCGATTATCTTCCGCCCGCAGCGGGGCGACGACGAGACGGTCAACCGCGTCGCGGCACATGGCACGCACGTCGTCCATGACCGCCCGTTTGCGGCGGGACGCCACCCAGGAACACAGCGCTCGATTCAGGCTCGCGCACAGAAGGGTCACCGCGAGGCCGCAAACGAGAATCACCGTGGGCATAGGGATCGGGCCGATGGCGGGGACGTCGGTATCGATGAGCACGGCACGTCCCAGGTGCACGAGGCCGATCCACGCAGCGCCCGCGAGACAGACCATCCACGCAATAAGCTGGAAGACGCCGAGGATGCGGGAGAGACTCGGCGCGCTCGCGCTCACGCGCAGGTTGTTCGCCACCTCGCGGTGCGCCGCTGCGGGCACCGCGGCTGCGCCAGACAGGGCGCGCTCGACGAGTAGTCGGCGCCAGCGCTCGGGGCGCCCCTGCGAGCGTGCGGCCACCTCGCGACGCACGGCGTTCGCGAAGGCCGCCCCGTCAGAGGCGGATCGCGTCGGCAGCGTTGGAGTCGTCGCACTCTCCTGGCGTTCCTCCTCCCCCAGGTGCAGACGCCGCAGGGGATCAACCCCCAGGCGCGCGAGCCAACGCAGCGGCAGCCAGCCACCCGTACGCGTGCCGGCACGCAGGGTCGAAGCGGCCACGGCCTCAGCGATAATCGGGGCTCCGACAAGATCGGCGGCCACCCCCGCCAGATCACTTGCCATTCCCTCGGTTTCAACGCCACGAATCGCGCCCTCGACGCCCACCGCGTCGCGCACAAGCCGAGCTGCCTGGCTCAGAGCGGCCCGCGCCCGGGCAGCCTGACGCGAGACGCGGGCCGCCTCATCTGCCAGATGGGAGGCCAGCTCAGCCACTCCCTCCCCCGTCGTCGCACTGACCGGGACAACGCGAGCGCCCGTCAGACCACGCTCATCCAGGATGCGGCGCAGGTCGGACACGATGGAGGTCCTCTCAGCCACGCCGAGCGTGTCGATGTGGGTCAAGGCAACCGTCACGGAGGCATGCGAGGTGCGCAAGCGTTCCAGCCACTCATCATGCAGGCGCGCATCCGCGTACTTCTGCGGGTTAACAACGACGACAAGGGCGTCCACACGCGTGGCCAGACGCCCGGCCACCTGCGCGTGAGAAGTCTCGACCGAATCGATGTCGGGCAGGTCAATAATCGCGGTGTCGCCCGATAAGTCACCGGGCGCGCAGACGCGGGTTCGCACGCCCAACCAACCGAGCAATTCCTTCGGCTCGCGGCCCGCGGGCAGGACGGCACACGCCTCGTTCGTCGTGGGCCGCAAGACACCGGCACACACGACCTCTCCCCCAGCAAGAGCGTTCACGAGGGAAGATTTCCCGGCACCCGTTCCGCCGAGCATGCCGATGACACACCAGGTCGGGTCGATCTCGGCCCGATCCGACGTCACATCGATGAGTTCCCGAATACGCTCCAGTATCTGCGGCTCAATATCAGAGGCTGCGAGCGTCGCGATCTGGTCCAGCTCCGCGGCAGCCGCGGCAACCGGCGTTGCTGCGCGCTTCATACCAGCGCCTCCCGCGCGGTGGCGAGAGCAGACTCAAGCGCGTCAATCCGCTCGTGCTCCCGCGAGTTGTCGAGCCTCATCGCAACAGGCGCGACGACCTCTGCCAGCGAATCGGCAGCCAGTCGTTCGAGCGCCTCGCGCGCCTGCATGGCCAGGGAACGCACCGTACGCTCGCCGAAATAGGATTCGAGGATCGTCTGCGACAGCGCAGCAGAGGCACCAGCGACGCCAACCTCGACCCCGGTCACCCCGCCCGTCATCGCGAAAACGCTGACCATGAGCGAGAGCGTCACAACGTTGATGCCGCCCGCCAGCAGCCGACCGCTCACGCGTGAAGACTGTGCCTGGCCACGGACGATGTCCGTTACCTCGCTGGTCCATTCCTGCGCGGTGTGGCGGGCGCGCTCGGCAGCCCCGTCCACGTCCAGCATCGGTTCCAGTCCCGCGGCCTCTCCCACCGACGCAGCCAAGCGCAGGGCGTCGTTCCACGCGCGGTGATAGGAGTCCCCAAGACGCTGAGCCACGCCACCCGTCAGGTCGCGACGCACCTGTTCCTCCGGGGCTGCCGTGCCCCGCACGGCACCCACGATGCGTTGGCGCACCGACGCCACAACGCGGGAAAAGGTTCGCGTCATGTCCCAGGACCCCAGCACCTCGGCGATGCGCGCGCTCACCTCACCGCGCAGCACATCGTCGCTCGAGGACGAGGCAACCTCGTGGGCCCGCGAGACGACCGTCGCCTCAAGCTCCTCGCGCGCAAAGTCCACTGCACGACAGCTATCACGAGACGCATCCAGAGCACGATCAGACTCCTCGAAGGACGCGGCGACAGCGCCGGTGAGGGCACGACGCACGATCACCGCACGCTCCTGCGCATCGTGCCCGATTCCCTCCAAGAAAGAACCGACCGGGTAAATAGCGTCAATGGGTAGGCGACCATCGGTCAGCGACTGCTCAGTAATGACGATAATCGGGACCTCGCCCAGGCCTCGTCGCTGCACGAGCGAGGCAAGATCCGCACGGATCTCAGCCTCAGCGCCCGGGGGGACGCGGTTGAGGACGATCGAGATGCGCAAGCCGCGCGCGGCTGCCTCCTCTAGGTGCGTCCAAGCGACCGCGTCGGCGTAGCGTGCGGCACTCGTCACGAAAATCCAGAGATCCGCGCCATCGAGCAACTCTGACGCGAGCCGTCGATTGCCTTCCTCAACCGAGTCAATGTCGGGAGCGTCGAGGATACCCATGCTCGGCCACATCAAGTCGTCCACCGTGATCGTCACGGCATCCAGGCTCGTGCCCTCCCCACCCTCATGTTTGGCCAGGCGCGGCAGCACGCGATCCGACATGAACCACGAGCGGGCCTGAGGCGCACACACGAGAACCGGCCGCCGCGTCGTCGGACGAACAGCGCCCGCCCGACTCACCGTACGTTCAAGCAGAGAGTTGACGAGCGTTGACTTACCCGCCCCCGTCGAGCCGCCAACCACCACGAGGAGCGGCGCATCGGCTTCCTCTAGACGAGGCAGCACAACGTCCTGCAGTCGGCGCAGTGCCCTCTCAGCGTCCGCGCGAGCACCCGAGGGCATCGCACTGAGCGCCTGCTCAAGCGCACCCGCCAGGCCGCGGGCTGCTTCAACCGCAGAGGCCGACACTCAGGGCATCACCTTCTCGACCGAAGGGGCTGCGTCCGCCTCAGGCACAACCCAGGTGGCGGCGTCGGCGTCCACCTGCTCACCCGTGCGAATGTCCTTGACCGTGTCGGCTCCATCCTCGCCCGGGAACCAGACGAAGGGGATGCCACGCTTGTCGGCGAACTTGATCTGCTTACCGAACTTGGCCGCGCTTGGTGCGACGTCCGTCGAAATACCACGCGAGCGCAGGATGGCCGCGATCTCCTCGGAGCGCTCGCGACGCTCCTCGTTCGTGACGGCAACGACGACGGCCGTGGGGACCTTGCGCGAGGCGCGCGCCAACGGCGCGGAAATCATGCGGGAGACCAGTCGCGAGACACCGATGGACAGACCCACACCCGGGTAGGTGCGCTTGCCGTCCTTCGCCAAGGAGTCATAGCGCCCGCCCGAACAGATCGACCCCAGGTCCTCATGACCCTCAATCTCCGACTCATACACGCTGCCCGTGTAGTAATCCAGGCCGCGCGCGATCTTCAGGTCCGCGATGACCGCGCCCGGCATCCGCTTGTTTGCGGTGTCGAGCAGGGCGGTCAGCTCGCGCAAGCCCTGCTCGAGCAGCTCTCCGCTCACACCCAGCGCGCCCAGGCGCTCGCGCACCTCGACCGAATCGGCCGTGCGAATCTGCGCCATCTGCAGCAGCACGGACGCCTGGTCACCGTCGATACCGGATTCGGCGAGTTCCTGAGCCACACCCTCCGGACCAATCTTGTCGATCTTGTCCAGGCCGCGCAGGGCCGCCTCAACGTCGGTGACGCCCAGCGACTCACACACGCCCTGTACGACCTTGCGGTTGTTGACGAGCACGCGCACCGGCGGGATCGGCAGGTTGTTGAGCGCCTCAGCCATCACGAGGGGCAGGTCCACCTCGAAGTGGAAGGGCAGCTCTCCGTTACCGACGACGTCGATATCGGCCTGCGTGAACTCACGGAAACGTCCCTCTTGGGGGCGCTCGCCGCGCCAGACCTTCTGAATCTGATATCGCTTGAACGGAAAGTCCAGCTCGTTCGCGTTCTCCACGACGTAACGCGCGAAGGGCACGGTGAGGTCGAAGTGCAGACCCATGCCCTTGTCCTTGGGGGCACGAGCGCCGGAAGCGGCAGCTTTGAGCGCCTGCAGGCGGTCCAGGACGTAGATCTCCTTGGAGGTCTCGCCCTTGGCTTCAAGCTGGGCCAGAGTCTCGACCGCGCGCGTCTCTATGCCAGCGAAACCGTGCAGCTCGAAAACGCGGCGCAGCTCGTCGAGGACGTGCATCTCGACGATGCGGCCCTCGGGGAGCCATTCGGGGAAACCTGACAGGGACGTGCGAGCCATGACGTAATCCTTCGCAAACAAACGGCACCGACGCTAGCCGATACGGCGAGCGCGGATCAAATACTGGTTGGAGCGTATCTCATCGGCCATCGTTGTTGCCGGACCGTGGCCGGGGATGAGGATCGTGTTCGGGTCCAACGCGTTGGAAATAGTACGCAGTGAGTGACGCATTTGCGTTTCGTCACCACCGGGCATGTCGGTGCGTCCAACGCTGTCCTTGAACAGGACGTCGGCGCAGAGTGCCCACGGCACGCACTCCTCGTTGGCGTAGAACGACTGGTTGTTGACACGGATGTCCAGGGGGCTGTGCCCCAGGAAAACCGCTGATCCCTCCGTATGGCCGGGGGCGGGAACCATGCGAACCCACACGCCGGGGGTCAGCTCGACCGAATCCGCGGGCATCTCACGCAGGTCGGTGGGCTTGACCCACTCCCCCACGAAGTCAGGCAGGGGCATTGGCAGGAACGAGGCCGGGTCATCCATGCGGTACATGTCCGGTCCGGGCAGGTAGACGGGCACGGTGGTCCCGTCAAGGCCCCACGTGGAGACTTCGGCGGCGTCCCACACGTGGTCAGGGTGACCGTGTGTGAGCAGGACAGCGCCGACGTTCACCCCTTCGGTCTGAAGAACTTCGCGGATCAGATGCTGGATGCCTGCGGAAGGGTCAACAACAAGGGCTGTGCCCGCCCCGGAAGGGACGAGCACAAGCCCATTTGCCGCGTAGAAAGGCGACGGGATAACGTGAAGGCGCATGTCACTCCATGGACGAGGAGATCTGCGCGAGCCAGGCGCGCTTGGTCTCGAGGGTCTCACGCACGGCGGAAGCCGCCTTGTTGTCGCCCTTAGCCTCGGCGTCAGCGAGGGAACGCTCAAGCTGAGTGATCTGTTCTTCGAGCTGTCCCACCATGCCGGCAGCGCGTGCGCGCGTTTCGGGGTTGGTACGGCGCCATTCCTTCTCTTCCGCTTCGCGCACGGCGGCCTCGACGGCACGCAGGCGACCTTCGATGCGGTGCAGGTCGGAGGAGGGCACGCGACCGACCTCTTCCCAGCGGTCCTGAATGTGACGCAGCTGAGCCTTGGCACGCTCGATGTCCTTCACGGGCAGGATCGCTTCGGCGTCAACCAGGATTGCTTCCTTGGCGGCCAGGTTCTCCCGATACTCGGCATCCGTGGCTTCGTCCTTGGCGCGGCGGGCGTCAAAGAACACCTGCTGAGCGGCGCGGAAGCGGGCCCACAGGGCATCATCTTCCTTGCGGGAGGCGCGCGGGGCGGCCTTCCACCGGTTCATCAGCTCGCGGTAAGCGCTCGAGGTGCGCGACCAATCGACGGAGGAGGACAGCGCCTCGGCCTCGGCGATCAGTGCTTCCTTGACGCGCTTGGCCTCAGACTGCGCCTGATCCAGCTGCGAGAAGAACTGACGGCGGTGACGGTCGAACTGGGTGCGCGCGGAGGAGAAACGCTTCCACAGCTCGTCCTCCACGGCCTTTTCCAGGCGCGGGCCGCGACGCTGCAGGGTCTTCCACTCTTCCAGCAGGTCACGCAGGGTCTGGCCCGACTGCTTCCAGTGCGTCTTGACGGGATCCTGGGCGACGATCGCCTCGGCGCGCTCAACGACGGCCGTGCGGTCTGCGAGAGCCTGAGCTTTGGCGGCCTTACGCTCCTCGCGGGCGATCTCCTTGCGTTCTTCGGCGGCCTTCGCGGCGGCCTCGACGCGAGCGCGCAGAGCCGGGATGTCACCGACGACGTTCGGGGAGGCAACCTGCTCGCGCAACGTGGCCAGGGTCTGGTCGATGTCGCGGGGACTCAGCTGAGCCATGCGGTCCTCAAAAAGCTTGATGGTGGCCTCGAGGTCGGCGTAGCGACGCTCGTAGAGAGCGTACGGCGAAGCGGGAATTCCCTCGGGGAAGCCGCCGATAACGCGTTCCTCGTCTCCATCCTTGACATAGACGGTCCCGTCCTCACCGATGCGGGCGAAGGGGTGCTCGGGCAGCTCCGACGCGGGAATCGTCGAGGCCGTGGTCTCCTCGGATGCAGCCGTGACGGCTTCGGGGGTGGTTTCGTTGGTCGGAATCGACGTCTCGGTCACGATATTCCTTCTAGGACGAGGGCTGACGCCCGGCGCGGTCGTGTGCCGATGTGACACACAAGGCTAGTGTGTCACATCTAACGGGAAAATGGGCGTACGACACCGAAAAAGGGGACGGATGTAACACGTCGCTGTCCCATGTGAGCGCGTGGGTGTCACGACCTCGTCTAAGCGTCGGAGCCGATCCGAACCGCCTCAAAGACCCCGTCGACCCGGCGCAGCGCCGACAGGACCGCATTCAGGTGCCCCAGGTCCGCCAGCTCGAAAGAGAAGTTTCCGGAAGCCACCTGGTCGCCATCCGTCTTCAGGGCTGCGGCCAGAATATTGACACGATAATCCGACAGGACCCGGGTCAGGTCCGAGAGCAGACCGCCGCGGTCAAGCGCGCGCACCTCGATCTGGACACGGAACGGAGCTGTCATACCCTCGGCGTTCCACGACACGTCGACGAAACGTTCGGGCTGAAGCTGAGCCAGGCGCACCGCGTTTGCACAGGTCCTGCGGTGCACGGACACCCCCTGGCCTCGCGTAATGAAAGCGACAATCTCGTCACCCGGAACGGGCGTACAGCACTTCGCGAGCTTCACCCAGATCTCGTTCGGGCTCAGACCTGCCACAGTAATGGCCGCGTCGCCCGACGCTTGCGAACGGGGCTTTGTAGAACCCGGTGTCACGCCCTCGGAGAGCGTCTCCTCGGTGCCGTCTCCCCCACCCAGGTTGTCCATGAGCCGGTTGACGACGTTCTGCGCCGAAATATGCCCGTCGCCCACCGCCGCGTACAGGCCCGACACGTCCGGGTATCCAAACGACGTCGCAACCGACAGGATCGACTCATGATTCATGAGCCGCTGCAGCGGAAGGTTCTGCTTGCGCATCGTGCGAGCGAGCGCTTCCTTGCCCGACTCAATGGCCTCCTCGCGGCGCTCCTTCGAGAACCACGCCTTGATTTTCGAGCGAGCACGCGGCGAGGCGACAAACGCCAGCCAGTCGCGTGACGGGCCAGCCTTATCCGACTTCGAGGTCACGACCTCGACCGTCTCACCGGACTCCAAGCGCGTGTCGAGGGCGACGAGGCGCCCGTTCACCTTCGCGCCAACCGTGCGGTGACCGACCTCGGTGTGCACCGCGTAGGCGAAGTCAACCGGAGTCGCACGGGCTGGCAGGACGATGACCTCACCCTTCGGGGTGAAGACGTACACCTCGTCCCCAGCGATCTCGTAGCGCAGCGAATCCAGGAACTCCTCCGGATCACCCGTCTCGCGCTCCATCTCAACGAGGGCACGCAGCCAGTTCGCCTGCTCCTCCGAACTCATGCGATCCGAGTCGCCGCTCGTGGCGTTCGGGTTCTGCTTGTACTTCCAGTGCGCGGCGACACCGTGTTCCGCGCGCTCGTGCATGTCATACGTGCGAATCTGGATCTCCACCGGTTTACCACCCGGACCGATGACCGTCGTGTGCAGCGACTGGTAGAGGTTGAACTTGGGCATCGCGATGTAGTCTTTGAAGCGGCCCGGGATCGGGTTCCACCGACCGTGCAGGGCGCCGAGAACGCCATAGCAGTCCTTGATCGAGTCCACCAGCACACGCACGGCGACCAGGTCGAAGACCTCGTCGAAAGCCTTGCCTCGCACAATCATCTTCTGGTAGATCGAATAGTGGCTCTTTGGGCGACCACTGACCGTGCCCTTCGTACCCGAGCGGCGCAGATCCTCTTCGATCTGGTCGATGACGTCACGCAGGTACTCTTCACGCTGAGGGGCCCTCTCCGCAACGAGGCGGTCAATCTCCTCGTAGATTTCCGGATACAGGGTCTTGAAGGAAAGCTCCTCGAGTTCCCACTTGACCATGTTCATACCGAGGCGGTGAGCCAGCGGCGCGTAGATCTCCAGCGTCTCCTGCGCCTTCTTCGCCGCCGACTTGGCCGGAACGAAACGCCACGTGCGGGCGTTATGGATGCGATCGGCCAGCTTAATGAGCAGCACGCGGATGTCGCGGCTCATGGCGACGAGCATCTTGCGCAGCGTCTCGGACTGAGCAGCAGCTCCATAGCGGACCTTGTCGAGCTTGGTGACGCCGTCGACCAGATTCGCGATGGGTTCACCGAAGTCGGCGGTCAGTTCCTCGAGCGTGTAGTCCGTGTCTTCCACGGTGTCATGCAGCAGTGCAGCAACCAGCGTCGGGGTCGTCATTCCCATCTCGGCAAGGATCGTCGCTACGGCCACCGGATGGGTGATATACGGCTCGCCAGACTTGCGCATTTGCCCACGGTGGCATTCTTCAGCCTTGCGGTACGCCCGCTCCACCACGCTGATATCCGCCTTCGGATGATTCGCGCGCAAAGCCCGCACAAGCGGCTCAATCTCGGGGATCGTGGCGCGTCCACGGGACCCGAACCACACGAGGCCGGAGCGCACTCGGGAGACGGCCGCGGGCAATGCGGCCCCTGAAGTCGTGTCGTCGCTGCTCATGAACCAATGATAGCGACGAACGAGCGGGTCCGGGGATCGTGACGATCCCGGGACCCGCTCGTCTCTATGAGTTGGTCGCTCAGACGTGCAGTGCGGTTTCCACCGTCACGCCGTCGAGCTTGCTACGACCGTTGAGACCGTCGAGCTCCATCAGGACAGCGAGGGCCTCGACCGAGGCACCACACTGATTGAGGAGATCGACTGCCGCACGCGCGGTGCCACCCGTCGCCAAAACGTCATCAATGATGAGAACGCGCTGACCCTCGCGGACCGACTGAGGACGGATCTCCATGCGGGCGCTGCCGTACTCGAGCGAGTAGTCGACACCGATGACCTCACCGGGCAGCTTGCCAGCCTTGCGGATCGTCAGCATGCCCAGGCCCAACTCGGCGGCCACGGGGGCACCGAGGATGAAGCCGCGCGATTCCAGGCCAGCTACCGCGTCGATGCGGCCCGCGTAGCGCGCGCCGATCAACTCCACAAGTTCCTTGAACGCGGGTCCGTTCGCGAACAGGCCGGTAATGTCGCGGAATAGAACGCCCGGCTCGGGAAAGTCCGGGATCTCAACCAGGTTGTCCTGCACGAGAGTGGCGATGCGGTCGCCGAGTTCACCGATCATCGATGAGTCTTCTTCCTCTGAGGCTGATTCTCGTTGCCCAGGCGCTTGCCGGGCTTAATCGGAGCCACCTTGACGGCCTTCGCGGGCGAGGCCTCGTCGGTGGCGTGGCGGTGTTCGCGCTCGTACGCGACTGCCGCGTTGTGCTCGCGGGTGGTGTTCGACAGCTCCTGGAAGGTGACGAGGAGCGGGGAGGCGATGAAGATCGACGAGTAGGTACCCGCGATCATGCCGATGAACAGCGCCAGCGAGATATCCACCAGCGTACCCGGCCCCAGGGCCACAGAACCGATGATAAGGATCGCACCGACGGGGAGAAGCGCCACAACCGAGGTGTTGATGGAGCGAACCATCGTCTGGTTGACCGCAAGGTTGACGTACTCGGCGAAGGTGTAGTGCTTCTGATCGTAGACGTCCGCGGTCAGCTCGCGCACCTTGTCGAAGACGACGACGGTGTCATAGAGCGAGTAGCCCAGAATCGTCAGGAAGCCGATGACGGTGGCGGGCGAGACCTCAACCTGCAGGATCGCAAAGACACCGACCGTCACCGCGATGTCGTGCACGAGCGCGAGGAGCGCAGACACTGCCATCCGCCAAGAACGGAAGTACACGGTCATCAGCAGGGCCACGAGGGCCATGAAGATGACGAGCGACTGAGCGGCCTTCGTCGTCACCGAGGAACCCCACGAGGGACCGATCGAGGAGGACTGAACCGAGGACGGATCAACGCCGTAGGCGCTTGCCAGAGCGTCACGCACCTGTGCTGTCGTCGCAGAATCCAGCGACGTGGTCTGGATGCGTACGGAGTCGCTTCCGACGCGAGTCACCTTCGAAGCACCTTCGACGAGGCCGGTGTCGGCCACCGTGCGCGATGCGAAGGACTCGCTCTGGTCGCTCACGTGAGCGACGTCGAACTGGGAACCACCCGTGAACTCGATCGAGCGGTTCAGCCCCATGATCGCGACCAACGCAAAACCGATCACGAGGACCGCGGCAGCCAGACCGACGAACGTCTTACGGTTGGGAATGACGGCGTAGGACTTCTCGCCGGAGTACAGGGCGTTGCCCCACTGAGCAAAACTCATCATGTCAGTTCTCCTCTTCCTGCGCCGCGGACGCATTCTGCGCCGCCAGACGCGCCGCACGGCGACGCTCGGCGATCGACAGACCGTCCCCGGCCTCGTCCTTCGTAGCCTTCGCCTCGGATTCACCGCGCACGACGACGCGACCGCGCCCGGCGTACACGAGGGCATTCTTCGCGCCCAGGTGCTCGGGATCAAGGCCCGAGAATTTGTGGCCCTCACCGAAGAAGCGCATGCGGATGAGCAGCTCCATCATCGGGTGGGTGAACAGGAAGATCACGGCGATGTCGATGACAGTCGTGACGCCCAGGGTAAACGCGAAGCCCTGAACGCCACCCACGGCGAGCAGATAGAGCACGACGGCGGCGACCAGGTTGACCGCGTCGGAGACCAGAATCGTGCGCTTGGCGCGATCCCAGCCCTCTTCGACGGCGGCGCGCAGCGGGCGTCCATCACGGACCTCGTCACGGACACGCTCGAAGTAGACGATGAACGAGTCGGTCGTGACGCCGATGGCCATGATCAGGCCGGCGACACCAGCCAGGGACAAGCGGTATCCCATCCACCACGACAGCAGCGTGATCACCAGGTAGGTGATGATCGAGGCGACAACGAGCGAACCAGCCGAAATAATCGCCAGGCCGCGGTACTGCCAGATCAGATAGAGAATAACGAGCAGGAAGCCGATCACGGCGGCCCACAGACCAACCGTCAGGTGATCGGTACCGATCGTCGCAGAGATCTGCTGCTCGGACTCAACCTCGAAGTTCAGCGGCAGCGAGCCAAAGCTCAGCTGGTTAGCAAGCGTACGCGCGCTCGCGGCGGTGAAGTTACCCGTAATCTCGGCCTGTCCGGTCGGGATGATCGAATTCATCGACGGAGCCGTGATGACCGTCCCGTCCAAGACGACGGCGAAGTGGTTACGGTCAGGGGTACCCGCGCCGCCGTTGCCGCCAGCCTCGGGATCCGAATCGTGGAAGCCGTAGAGAATCTCAGAGCTCTCCTTGAACTTCTCGGCACCGTCGTTGTTGAACTGGAGGGACACGGACCATGCGCCGGTCGATCCGCCCGTCTGGGTGCGAACCAGGCCCGCGGTCGCCGACTTCAGGTCCGAGCCGGGAACTGTGACGGGGCCAAGGATGTACTTGATTCGGCCGGAATCGTCACAGGCGGCGTACGGCTTGTCAGCGGGACCTTCGACGCGCTTGACGTCAGCGGAGGCCGAGCAATCGAGGGTCAGGAAGTCGTACAGGACTTGCTCGGTCTCCCACTTAAGGGAGGAAGCATTCTCGGGGTCCTCAGCCGGAGTATCCGAGAGAACGCCGTCGCCGTTCTTGTCGGCAAAGCTCATCGCGACCGCCGGGTCAACGGCGGTCGAACGCAGCTCGGTCTGGCCCGGCTGCGACGCCACGGTGGCGGCCTGGCCCGACTGGGCGTCCTCACCGGACTGCGCGGTGCCCTCACCCGACTGGGTGGTAGCGCCCGACTGAGCATCCGTCGCGCTGGCGTCACCGGACTGCGCGTTGGTGTCCTGGACCGGCGCGTCCGTCTGAGCCAGTCCCATGCGCAGCACGGGACGGAAATTCATCTGTGAGGAGGCACGGATCAGGTCCAGCTGCTCCTGGGAGGGGGTGCCGGGGATCGACACCATAATATTCGAGTTGCCCATCGAGGAGATCTCGGATTCGGACACACCGGAGGCGTCGATACGATTACGAATAATCGAGATCGCCTGCGTGATGTCGTCGTCAGTGATCTCGCGCTGTCCCCCGGCCGTCACGGTCGGAGTCAGGATCAGCTGGGTGCCGCCCTTCAGGTCGAGGGCCAGGTCGGGGTACGGTGATACGCCCTTGGTGAAATGCCCCAGCGCCAGCGCCGCGCACGCCGCCACGATGGCGACGGTGAGCGTCACGAGCGCGCGCACGGGGCGTCGCTTATGAGATGCCACGGTTCTACTTTCCGTTCAGCCTTGACTTACTTCTGCTGCTCGTCGGAGTCCTTGGAGGACGGCGCGTCGTCGAGACCCAGGATGGCCTCGTCCTCGTCGCTGATCTCCTCCGTCTTGGTGCCGTCGGTCGCCTCGTCGTCCTCTGTACTGGCGAGAGGCGGCTGGCCGCCAATCTCGGCGATCATCTCGCGTTCCCAGTACATTTCGTGACCGTCGGTCGTCTCGAGGACGACAATGTCGCCGTCGAGGTCGACGAAACGGCCCCAAAAGCCGACGCGGGTACGAACCCACTCGCCGGGGGTGACGGCCGCGAGCTGCTCACGCTTGTCCTGCTCCATCTTTTCCATCTGCTTCTTGCGGGAGCGCGAGCTCCACCACATGAAGGCGATCATGACGACGAGCAGGCCCATGAGGGTGTAGTTGTTCATAAAGGCTGGTTCACTTTCGATGACGGTCGGGCGCTTGAAGCGCACTGTGACAGTCTAATGCCGAAGGAGGGTTTTAGCCTATGCGATATGAGCCGCGCGGCACCGCGCATGCTACCGCCGGTCGCGCCTTGTCACGATGACGCGGACCGTCGCGCTTCTCTCTCTTCGACGAGGCCCGCTCCCCTAGTCAAAGAGGGAACCATCCGGCATGGGTGGGTTCAGGCCGAGGTGTCCCCACGCCTTCGGAGTCGCCATACGTCCGCGGTTGGTGCGTACGAGGAAACCCTCGCGCACCAGGTACGGTTCGGCGACGGTTTCAACGGTTTCCGCTTCCTCGCCGATGGTGACGGACAAGGTCGTGAGGCCCACGGGCCCGCCGGCGAAGCGACGGCACACGGCCTCGAGAACAGCGCGGTCGAGGCGGTCCAGGCCGGAGGGATCGACCTCGAAGAGTTCGAGGGCACCGCGCGCGGCATCCAATGTGAGTGTTCCGTCACCGTGCACCTGCGCGTAGTCGACGACACGGCGCAGAAGCCGGTTCGCGATGCGGGGCGTACCGCGCGAACGTGACGCGATCTCATGGGCGGCGCGAGCGTCGATGGGCGAGCCGAGGAGACTGGCTGAGCGGGTGACGACCGACTGGAGTTCGTCGGTCTCGTAGAACTCCAGGTGCGCGGTGAAGCCGAAACGGTCGCGCAGCGGGGCGGGCAGCAGGCCGGATCGTGTGGTCGCTCCGACGACCGTGAAAGGCGGGAGCGTCAGGGGGATCGAGGTCGCACCGGGCCCCTTGCCGACGACCACGTCGACGCGAAAGTCCTCCATCGCGAGGTAGAGCATTTCCTCGGCCGTGCGCGCCAGGCGGTGGATCTCGTCAATAAAGAGGATGTCGCCTTCCTGCAGGCCCGACAGGATTGCGGCCAGGTCGCCCGCATGTTGGATGGCGGGGCCGGAGGTCAGGCGCAACGAGGTCCCCATCTCGGCGGCGATGATCATGGCGAGCGTCGTCTTGCCCAGACCGGGAGGGCCTGCGAGCAGGACATGATCGGGGGTGGACGCACGCATGCGGGCGGCGTCGAGGACCAGCTGGAGCTGGCCTCGCACGACGCGCTGACCTACGAACTCGGAGAGCTTCTTGGGTCGTAGAGCCGCCTCGGCGGCGCGCTCGAGCTCACCCGCGTCCGGGGCGATGATGCGCATCGTCTCGATGTCGGGCTGCTCAGCCACGGCCGCCTCCCAGGCTCACCAGCGCGGCGCGCAGCATGTCGGAGGCACCCAGCCCACTGCCTGCGAGCTTCTCGATGGCCTTGGTGGCCTGCGCCTCGGACCAGCCCAGCCCCACCAGGGCGGCACTGACTTCGGAGGCGACCGTGTCCTCGCTTGGGACGGGAGCTGGGGTGGCCTCGGCACCGGGCAGGGCCGCGGGAGTGCCGAGTTTGTCCCCGATCTCCAGGGCCATGCGCTGGGCAGACTTTTTTCCAACGCCGGGGATGCGCTGAAGCGTGGCCAGGTCCTGGTCGCGCACGGCGCGGCGCAGGTCGTCGGGGCGCAGCACAGCCAGGGCAGCCAGCGCGATCTTCGGGCCGATGCCGGAGACCGACATGAGCGTGGTGAACACGTCGCGCTCGTCGCAGGACTCGAAGCCGTAGAGGGTCATCGAGTCCTCGCGTACGATCATCGAGGTATAGACCGTGATCTCCTCATCGTGTGCACTCCCCTGCGCGAAAGCGGGGGTCACGTGGACACGGAAGCCGATGCCTCCAACCACAACGTCGATATGGTCGAGTCCGACGCTTGCGACAATGCCGCGCAGAATCGAGATCACTGCGGTCCTTTCCCTGGCACGAGACCCGCCGACCGGCGGGCGAACATATGTACGATTCTAGCCGCGCCTGCGCCGAGGATCGACGGCACCCGTCCGGCGTTGCGCGGCCTGGGCCTCGGCCCACGCCCGCTGGGCGGGGGTCATCGAACCACGCGCAGTGAGACGACCCGAAATGGAGACCGCGACCGAGGAGTCCTCGGGTGCGCCGAGCAGACCGGTCCCCCGCCACGCGTGCGTGATCGCGATCGCGAGGGCGTCAGCCGCGTCCGCGGGCTTGGGCGCCTTGGCGAGGCCGAGGATGCGCGCGACCATCGTCTGCACCTGTGCTTTATCCGCGTTTCCATTGCCGGACACGGCGGACTTGACCTCCGAGGGCGTATGGACCGCCATCGGCAGACCCGCGCGACCTACGCAGGTCATGGCCGCACCCATGACCTGCATGGTGGCCGTCACCGACTGCAAGTTATCCTGCGCGAAGACGCGCTCGATGGCGACTACCTCGGGCTGGTATTGCTCGATGACTGTGTCGATCGCGTCGGCGATCGTACGCAGGCGAAAGTGCGTCGCCAAGTCCTTGTCCGTGCGGGCGACGCCGACGTAGACGAGGCTCGCTCGACGCGAGGCGTCCACGTCGACGACGCCGAGGCCGCACCGCGTCAGGCCCGGGTCGATGCCCATCACGCGCATTACGCGCGGGCCACCATGTCGACGAAGAGGCCGTGGATACGGTCGTCTCCGCCCACCTCGGGATGGAAAGACGTCGCCATGACGTTGCCGCGCCGCACCGCGACGATCGGGCCATCGGCGGCATTCCCAGCGCGCGCGATCACCTCGACGCCCTCTCCCACCGACTCAACCCACGGAGCGCGGATGAAGACGGCGTGGAAGGGGCGCCCGTCGAGACCCTCAACGTCCAGGTCCTCCTCGTAGGAGTCGACCTGACGGCCGAAGGCGTTGCGGCGCACGACCATGTCGAGAGCACCGAAAGATCGCTGATCGTCGCGGCCGTCCAGGATCGACGAGGCGAGCATGATCATGCCCGCGCACGTGCCGTACACCGGCATGCCGGAGGCGATGCGGTCATTAAGAGTGTCAAACAGGCCGAAAGACAGGAGAAGATTCGACATTGTGGTCGACTCGCCGCCCGGAATGACCAGGCCATCGACCTGGTCGAGTTCAGAAACCCTACGCACAAGCAGCGCGCGGGCGCCGGAGTTTTCCAGCGCCCGCACGTGCTCTGCGACGTCGCCCTGCAGGGCGAGAACGCCGATGGTCACCATCCGCGCTCCGCGAGGCGGTGATCCACGGGCAGGTCGTCGACGTTAATGCCGACCATGGCCTCACCCAGGCCACGCGAGACCTCGGCGATGACGGACGGGTCGTCGTAGAAGGTCGTGGCCTTGACGATGGCGGCCGCACGCTTGGCGGGATCGCCAGACTTGAAGATGCCCGAACCGACGAAGACGCCCTCGGCACCCAGCTGCATCATCATGGCAGCGTCGGCGGGGGTGGCGATGCCACCGGCCGTGAAGAGCACGACGGGGAGGCGGCCTTCACGGGCGACCTCGGCGACGAGCTCGTAGGGGGCCTGCAGCTCCTTGGCTGCGACGTAGAGTTCGTCCTCGGGCAGGGAGGTCAGGTGGCGGATCTCGTCGCGGATCTTGCGCATATGCGTGGTCGCGTTGGAGACGTCACCGGTGCCAGCCTCACCCTTGGAACGGATCATGGCCGCGCCCTCGTTGATGCGGCGCAGCGCCTCACCGAGGTTGGTCGCGCCGCAGACGAAGGGAACCGTGAAGTTCCACTTGTCGATGTGGTGGCTGTAGTCGGCGGGGGTCAGCACCTCGGACTCGTCGATGTAGTCGACACCCAGGGACTGCAGGACCTGCGCCTCGACGAAGTGACCGATGCGGGCCTTGGCCATGACGGGGATCGACACGGCTTCGATGATGCCTTCGATCAGGTCCGGGTCGGACATACGTGCCACGCCGCCCTGGGCGCGAATGTCGGCGGGGACGCGCTCGAGAGCCATGACGGCCACGGCACCCGCGTCCTCGGCGATCTTGGCCTGCTCGGGGGTGACGACGTCCATGATGACGCCGCCCTTGAGCATCTGGGCCATGCCGCGCTTGACCTGCGGGGTACCGACCTCGCGTTTCGCGGTGCTCTCGCTCATGGTTACTCCTGCTCTTCCAGCTGGGCACGAACCTCGTCGCTCAGCGACATGTTCGTGTAGATGTTCTGCACGTCATCGGAGTCCTCGAGGACATCGATGAGCTTGTTGACCTTGAGGGCACCCTCGAGATCGAGCTCGACCTCGGTGGAGGCGACGAACTGGACTTCGGCGGAGTCGTAGTCGATGCCGGCCTCCTGCAGGGCGGTGCGCACGGCGACGACGTCCTTGGGGTCAGATTCGATGACGAAGAGATCGCCAGCGTCCTCGACCTCTTCGGCACCGGCATCGAGGACGGCCATCATGATGGATTCCTCGTCCACGCCGTCGGCGGCGGGCACCTCGACGACGCCGCGACGGGAGAACAGGTAGGAAACCGAACCGGGGTCGGCCAGGGAACCGCCGTGGCGGGTGAAGCCCAGGCGCACGTCGGAGGCGGCGCGGTTGCGGTTGTCTGTCAGACACTCCACGAGGAACGCAACGCCGTTCGGGCCGTAGCCCTCGTACATGATGGTCTCGTAGTTGGCGCCGCCGGCCTCGGCACCGGAGCCACGCTTGACGGCGCGGTCGATGTTGTCGGCGGGGACGGAGTTCTTCTTCGCCTTCTGGATGGCGTCGTACAGCGTCGGGTTACCAGCGGGGTCGCCGCCGCCCGTGCGAGCCGCAACCTCAATGTTCTTGATGAGGCGCGCGAAGAGCTTGCCGCGCTTGGCGTCAATGGCGGCCTTCTTGTGCTTAGTGGTCGCCCACTTAGAGTGTCCCGACATCACTTCTCCCTGTTGGGTGGATAGATACCGGCACATTCTATCGCGTTGAGGCGGCCCTCCCCTATGTGTGTGGCACTCACGTGGACAAACGTAAACACCGTCACAGGATCGGGGACGAGGCCGTGGCCGCCTCCCCGGGGCACATCACCTATCGGGTGGGCGGGGTGTAGAAGACTCGCATGGCGCACGTTCCGGGCGCGAGATCCTCCCACGCACCCTCGAAGGAGAGGACGAGGGCGGTGGCGGTGGGCACTCCCCTGTCGGCTGCCCCTCGGTCCTCTTGGCGGGCGAGGATGTATCCGGCATAGGAGATGACGGGTTCGTGTCCGACGATCAGGCAGGCCTCGCCGGTGAAGGTGCGGGCTAGCTCGATGATCTCTTCCTCGCCGCCGTCGTAGATGGAGCGGTCGTGCCATGACTCGTCGGCTCCTGCGCGCGCGAGGATCGCCGTGAAGGTTTCGCGGGCGCGCTGTGCGTCGGAGGAGACGGCGACCGAGAACGCGCCGATCTCGCGGGCGAGGGTGGCACCGAGGCGCGCGGCCTGGTCGCGTCCGGCCTCGGTGAGGGGGCGGGCGCGGTCGGGGTAGTTGTAGGCGGCTTGCGCGTGGCGAACGAGGACGAGGGTTGGCATACTTCCAAGCGTAACCGCATCGGGAGGACACCATGGCTCTGGGAGTCGAAAGCGCGTCGGGTATCTGCTCGGCACGCGAATGCACGAACGCCGCGATCTATCGGATCGACTGGCGTAATCCGGCTATCCACCGCGCACGCACGAAGACGTGGTTGGCGTGCGAGGAGCATCTGTCCTACCTGGAGGGCTACTTCAAGTACCGCTCGTTCCCCTACGAGGTGTCAGCCTTCGTCGCGCCCGAGGCCGGGCATTCAGGCGCCGAGGAGGCTCAGGCCCACTGATCGAGGAGCTTGCCCGATCACTGTTGACGCGGTCCTGGGTTCTTGGTCCACGAGAGGATGTCCGCGAAGGCTGGCGGGCATTGGTCGGTTCCGAGGGCCTTGTCGAGCAGCATCTGGAGGTGCCTACGGTGGATCGCGTCCATCTCCTCGTTCGCATAGTCGTAGAGTTCGCGCAGCCTCTCTACGGGTTCGTCGTTGACGGCGGCGAAGAGCAGGAGGGCTATACGGCCGTAGGTGTATTCCGCCACGGACGGGCGCACTCCGAGGACGGTGACCATCGCCCGCCAATTGCGCGCCTCGAGGAGCTCTCTGAGTACATCTTCGGCGCCCTCGTCGCTGCCGTGCGCATCGTAGGCGGTTCCCGGATCAGCGAGTTGTGCAAGCGCCAGAACGCTCATCATGCCGACTGCCTCAGACTCCGGGAGCGTTGCCGCCAGCACCTGGAGGACCCGTGTTCTCATGTCGGGGTCGCCTAGGTCTTTGTCCCATTCTTCCGACTCTTGCTTGTCACCCTCGCTGATCTGGCCCTCGTTGCGCGACGCATCGGGGTTGTCCCTCATGTACTCGCGCAGGAAGCTTGCTCCTCTCCCGTTCAGGTGCGCCTCACGCCAGTCGCGCGCAAGCAGCTGAGCTCGGTGATGGGTCCGCAGATCGGTTGTGACGGCCTGTATGCCCTTGTCAGCGATGCGCTCCACGAGGGCAGCGAGCGCGGCGACAGGGGGAAGGTCCACGTACAGCTCGGCAAGGGCGGCCAGTGCCTCCCTCTCCGGAGCCGACGGCGAGCTCCACTGCGCTTCGAGGAAAGCCACCCCCTGCTCTAGATCGCTACACTCGAGCCAGCCCTGAATCCTGGAAGTCGCCGACTCAGCGTCGACGGTGGCCCAACGGGGAAGACCCGTGTCCGATATTCCCGCATCGGTGATCACTCGGGCGATCATGCGGCGCACCGGGCCCAGGAGCACCGGAGCGTCAGTGGAGTCTGCTTCCCGGGCCGCCGCGACGACATCCCCCGCTTCTCCGCCGTCGTCACGCCAGGTGGCCCTGGCCACCAGCAGGCGGGCACGCACTCCGGGAGAGAAACGCTCAATCCCCTCGACGAACACGGCTTGTGCCTCCTCAGACCGACCGTCCGCCGCCAAGATGTCCGCAAGATTATTCAACGACGTTGCCAGGTTGGGGGTGTAGGCCTGCGGGGAAGCCTCAGCCAGCCCACGATACAGCTCCACCGCCTCGCGGGCCGCCTCCAACGCCTCATTCCGCTCCCCCACCGCCGACAAACGATTCGCTAGGTTACTCAACGACCTAGCCAGGTCGGGGGTGTAGGCCTGCGGGGAAGCCACAGCCAGCCCACGATACAGCTCCACCGCCTCGCGGGCCGCCTCCAACGCCTCATTCCGCTCCCCCACCTCCGACAAACTAATCGCTAGGTTAGTCAACGACATTGCTAGGTCGGGGGTGTAGGCCTGCGGGGAAGCCTCGACCAGCGCCCGGCGCAAACGCACCGCCTCGCGGGCCGCCTCCAACGCCTCATTCCGCTCCCCAACCTCCGACAAAATGGTCGCTAGGTTACTCAACGACCCAGCTAGGTCGGGGGTGTAGGCCGCCGGGGAAGCCTCAGCCAGCCCCCGATACAGCTCCACCGCCTCACGAGCCGCCACCAACGCCCCCACCCGATCCCCAACATCCGAGAGACGAATGGACAGGTTATTGGCCCAGCGTGCCTGTTGCTCGGGACTACGCTCAGCGGAAGCTGCAAGGCGCCTGGTTACAGCCAAAGCGGCTTCCGCCAATACCGGGTGCCCGACAGGAATCGCATGATCAATCTCACCGAGTGGCAGGGTCGCACCTGATTCGATGAACGCTTCGAGAGCGGGTACCAGCGGTCCTCCCTGAGTGAGCGCGACGTCCAGCGCCTCCTTCCACAGGAATGGCCTCTCACGGAGAGCACGCCGGGCCAGGCGAAGTGCCACCTCTCTATCGAGAGAGGAGGCCCGTGTGAGGGTCACGCAGGCGTTGCGCGACTGCTTGACCCACTCGAGATTACGCGTAACGACCGAGTCCTCAACATCGGGGTCGTCTAAGCCCAGAACCTTCGCCGGATCCTGAGGAAGCACCCGTTCCAGCAGTTCCGGATTCTTTCCGAATACCTCCAGGATGAGGTGTTCTGCAACCGGATCGGGCCGCAGGCTCACAGCCTCAGCACCGTCATCACGCAAGAGGGATTGGACTAGCAGTTCTGCGAAACGACTGCGGAGCAGATGCTCCTGACTCCACTCTGGCAATCTGTTCAGGACGTCGTCGACCGCATCCTCGTCCTGGCTCGGAGCAAGCAAGCTGAGTGTGGCAGCCGCACGACGCAGGTGGTCACGGCTGATCCCTCCCAGATTCTGTTCCTTGTGCCACCGATCAAACTCAATCGACAGTACTTTGTCGTAGAGCTCTTCCCGGGTCGGCATAGCCTCCTGATCCCCATCATTGTCGCCGCACACGGCAAGCCAGGCCCTCAACACCACGTCAAGAGCGGTGTCCCCCAGGTAGTCGGGAACCTCAACGTCTGTAGGAACAGCCTTATTGAGCTTGTCAGAGAATTGCTGAACCGCCCTGCGATACATGCGCCCGAAGAACCACGGATCCCTCTCCACCTGTTGCTTGCCCCGAATGGACAGTGACAGCGTGTTACTCAGTGGGATTCTGTCTTGCTCCGCTTCCTCACGGAACTCCTCCCACCACGCGTCGGCACCACGCGCTGTCAACACGATCCGGGTCGGCGAGTGCCTCGCGCACAGCTTGCCCACCACCCGTGCGACGAGACCTCGCCGAGCTTCCTCGGCGTAGTCCACCACCACCAGAAGCTCAGTAGTCACCTCCGTGAGAGCAGACAGCTCCTCATCCGTCACCTCGGTCGTCGAGTGCAAGAACCCCGCGTACCAACCAATCGAGGACAACTCATCGCACAGCTGCGCGGCCATACGCGTCTTACCTGAACCGCCAGCACCCGTTACAACGGCAACGGAGATATCGGCATTCCGTCCGTTCCTCCCAGTTCGACTATCACTCGGCACTGTCATTGCCCATTCGCGAAGTTGACGCATTTCGGCGCGTTGCTGGTACGGCACGACGCCGTGCCGTGCCTTGATCAGCTGTAGGGGCGTGAAATCCTCGGGCAACGCGGCATAAGCAGGAGCCAAGACCCTCTCGATGTGTCCCCCGGGAGGAAGCACACAATCAGGGGTACGGCTGCGCAGCCCCCCAACGTCCACACAGACGTCCCACTCCCAGTCGTGGACATACTCAGCGCCCAAAAACAGTGCAGTTTTCCAATTGCCATCTGATTCAGTGACCTGCTGTACGTCAATCGCCAGCCACGTACCCCCGGGATCATCGGCGGACCCGACCACGAGATCTCTCAGGTCTTCCCGATTAGGCAGCATCGGCTCGCGGCTGAACCCCTCGTCGATGAGGACGTCGCACCCCATGGCCCACTGACGTTCCATGGGCACCAAGACGATCGCGTGCCGCCGCTGCCCACCGTCAGCCGTCACCGTCAGGATCAGCGGGTAGATCCCGGCATCGAGCGCAGCGCAACAAAAGGCCACACACAGATCCACGCACGTCGCCTTTCGGAGACCGAGCACCTCGTTGACAGGCCGAATACGCTGCGCCCCAGGCTCGCTATCTGTCGGCTCCCCAACGTATCGAAGCCCCAGCTCGGCGAACTCCTCAAAAATCTTCCTCGCATGAGGGCCCACTCGCGTCTGTCCGTGAGCGACGAGGTCAGGCTCAGGACCAGGGAAACCGCTCCACTCCGCAGAGCTAAGCAAGCGCTGCACCCACCCGACGTGAACCATATCTACCAACCCCGTCGGGTGGTTGATTGAATCCCACAGATTACGCTCGTTCACGATGCTGCCCCCACACGCGTCTTCAACACAAGACGATCGACGTTGGGCACACCCGTCGCCGACAACATCAACGAGTGCACACCCTCCTCCAGCGCCGGAAGCTGAGCGAGCCACCATCCGTCGTCACAGCGCTCTGCCCGGAACCGTTTACCGCCGACGTTGCCGCCGACATTCCCCACATCCAGTACACTGCCAGCCTTGTCTACAACGCGCAGCCTCACCTCAGCTTCAGTGCCCGCGAGCACGACATCGTCGAGATCGACCTGCAGGTACGCACTCACCTCATAGCCGCCACCCCTGGCGGCGGCGGGCAACCGTGTGCGTGAATATTCCGACAAATGCTCGAAGACTGACTTCTCTTCCACCAGGTCTTGATGCTTGCCAGCCAGTCGCCGCCACCGGGAAACGTCTCTTTCCACAATATCGGGAATCGTCGAGAACATCGGAACCGTCCCGTCGCCACCATCCCAGCTCGCTGGGATCGCTCGCGGATTCCCCTTGGCCACCACGAGTTGATTCGAGTGAGCATCGATACTAGCGTGCCCCAGAGTCGTGTGTCCCTGCGAGTAGTAGACAGTGAAGGGATTGCGCCCACTCTCTACAACCCTATTGAGCAGCGCGTCATGCAAACATCGGTTCTTCTGATAGGCGTTGAGCGCTTTGCCTGAGAATCCAGCGACGGCTGACGTGATGCCGGTAGGCAATTCGTACGGGTACCGATACTTGTCAATCCCGTCGACAACCTGGTAGTGGGGCAGCAGATCGAAGACGGAATCCCATGTCCTCACCATGTCAGAAACAGCATGAGTCGCGGGAAATGGCCCGATGCGCATCCCATTGACCAAGACATCAAGAGCTTTCGCCGCCCCGCGAAACGGCGTTCCCAGTGTGATGATTTGATGGACATCGATACCCTCACTCATGAAGGCCCACCACCACGAAGCGATCAACCCGCCCATGGAGTGCGCGACGAGTACAACGCGCCGTCCCTGCGCCCGCTCGCGCACGACACGGTCCAGATCGTTGGCGATCTGTTCCACCGACCGGCGAAAATCATAGGGAAAGGCGACGACGGTGGCGTCTCGATCAACCAGGTGCTCACCCGCAGTTACGACACGCCCTGGGGATAGTCCCAGTCCCTTGGAAATACCCTTCAGCAAGCCGTCGTAGCCGGTAATGAGTTGCCAACATATCAACGAACAGGGCCCGATGAGTCCGACCGGGCGCAGCTCGTTGTTCGGATCGAGCACGCTCGGATCTAGCCCCACGCGAGCGAGAGGACCCAAACCAGCTCTATAGACGATTGTGCCGGACGCATCCGCAAGTTCACTCCCACCGATACCGGGAATGACGACCACCAGGGGTAGGGAATGGGGCATCGGTACACCTCCTCATTGCGGTGTCTTACATGACACTGATGACAAGCGCAGGATACCTTGCATGACGGTTTGACGACAACAAGCGGATCAACCGATATCAGTTCTCATACAGTCCTCTTCGAGGTCTCGCCCTTCGTGGCCCCCGCCGCCGGGCATTCAAGCGACGAGAACCAGCCTCAGGTCCACTGATCGAGGGGGCGGTCGTTCCAGGTCAGGGCATGCAGGCCTTTGGCCAGCTCGGAGGCCGAGGCCGGGGTGAAGCCCGCTGCCCACTCGAAGGTGGTCGTGCCCGTGTTCGACATGAAGTGCTTTGACACGAGGGATTCGTCAATCTCGGCCGACAGCCACGTGGCCAGCAGGCGCGTGAGCGCACCGTGGATGACGAAGACGGCGACGGCGTCCTCCCCCGCCTGCTCGCGAGCCGCCAGTCCCACGCGGCGCACGGTCTCCAGGGAACGAGCCAGGGCCTCGCGCCCGCTCTCCCCGCCCGGCATCCGGTTGTCCACGTCCCCCGCGCACCACGACAAGGTCGTGCGCACGTACTCCATCTGAGAGGCAGGGTCGGCGGCCATCTCCAGGTCACCCGAGCGCAGCTCGCGAATCCCCGGACAGACGAGCGGGGTGAGCCCATAACGCGCAGCCAGCGGCGCGGCCGTCAGGCGCGTGCGATACAGACCGGACACGGCGATAACGGTGGGAGCAGGCGCAACCTCGGATTCCCAGCGATCCGCGAGGCGGCGCGCCTGAGCCAGGCCCTCCTCGGTCAGGCCGAGGCCGGGGCGGACCGTGTCGAGGGCCCCCAGTCGGTTGGCGGGGGTCTGTCCGTGCCGTACCAGCACAATCTTCACTGCTGCTCCCAGAAAGCTCGTTCCATCACATTGCGCGCCTGTCGTGCCGCGCGCAACCAGTCTTCTTCGAGGGCGGTTAGCCCGCCGCTCCCGTACCCGAGGATAGCGGCAAGCGCGCTCAGCTCCGCGCTGTCACGGGGCAGGACGTCGAGCTTCACACCGCTCATGCGCCCGGTCGCCAAGGTATTGCCGGCGCGAATACGCGTGGCCAGGTCCCAGGCGCTCAGGAGAATCTCGGCGTCGGGCGCGGCCAGCAGCCCCGCGTCGCGCGCGACCGCAATGGCCCGCGTCGTGGAGGGGGTCCGCAGGCCCTCAACCTCGCGCCCGTGGCGCATCTGAATGAGCTGAATCGTCCACTCGACGTCGGAGAGTCCGCCGGGGCCGAGCTTGACGTGCCGGGCGGGTTCGCTGCCGCGCGGCAGACGCTCGTTTTCCATGCGGGCCTTGAGCAGTCGGATGTCACGCACCTCCGACTCGCTCACCTCCCTGTAGGCCATGGACTCAAACAGGGCGCGGGCGCGCTCGTCGAGGTCGCTCGATCCGATAGGCCGGGCGCGCACAGCAGCCTGGCGCTCCCACGTCGAGGCCCAGCGCTGCGCGTACTCCTCATGCGAGGCGATGGTGCGGCTCATCGGACCATTCTTCCCCTCGGGGCGCAGGTCGAGGTCGACAACGATGCCGAGCTGGCTGGTCGCCGAACCGAGGAGTTTCTTGACCCGATTAACGATCGCAGTGGCGCTGGCCGCGGCCTCAGAGTCGGAGGCACCACCCACGGGTTCATGCAGGGCGATGACGTCGGCGTCGGAGGCGTAGGAGCACTCGCGCCCGCCGTAGCGCCCCATCGCCACGAAGGTGACGTGGGCGCGCTCGCTCCCCCACCGCTCGGCTTCCTCCCGCCCCGCAATCGCGAGCGCTCCGAGCAGTGCAGCATCCGTCGCGTCGGCGATGGCGTGCCCGCGCGGGTCGACTCCGCCAAGTAGGTCGCTCATGGCGGTGCGCGTCAGCTCGCGGGTGCGCACGGCGCGCACGCGGGCGGCTGCCTCTGTCGCGTCGTCGTGGCGGTCGATGAGAGCGGCGACTTCTCGGGTAAGCCTCTGCGGCTCGCGCGGTGCCAACTCCGCGTCGTCGTCCAGCCACGCCACGGCCTCGGGCCGCTTGGCCAGCGCGTCGGCGATCCACCGGGAGTTCGGCAGCATCGTCATCAGTCTGCGGGCGGCCACCCCCGAGTCGCGCAAGAGTGCCAGATACCAGTGCGACTCCCCGATGTCCTCGGACAGGACGCGGAAGTTGAGCAGGCCCATGTCGGGGTCAGCGCCGTTTGCCAGCCACGAGATGAATACGGGCAGGAGGTGGCGTTGGATCGCGGCGCGACGGCTCGTGCCCTGGGTGAGGGCGGCGATGTGTATGAGAGCTCCCGCGGGGTCGCGGTATCCGATGGCGGCCAGTCGGTCGCGCGCGCCCTCGGCGTGCAAGGAGGCCTCATCCGCGCTTAGGGATGCGGTAGCGGCGATGATCGGCCGGTAGAACACGTCCTCATGCAGGGCGCGCACGTCAGCGCGCACGTCGTCGATGGCCGAGCGGATCGCGTCGGCGTCGGGGTAACGCACCGGGTCCATAGCCCGCCCGAGGACGCGCAGGTCGCTGTCCTTGTCGGGAATCAGGTGGTTGCGGCGCATGCGCGGCAGCTGCGTGCGGTGCTCGAGCGCGCGCAGGAAGCGGTAGCAGGAGGACAACTGGTCGGCGTCGGCGCGGGCGATGTAGCCGCCCTCGCGCAGCGCGCTGATCGCCTCCAGGGTCGAGCGCACCCGCAGGAAGGCGTCAGTGCGTCCGTGAACCAGCTGAAGCAGCTGCACGGTGAACTCGACGTCGCGTAGTCCGCCGCGCCCGAGCTTGAGTTCGCGTGAGGCGTGGGAGCGGGAGATGTTGTCTTCGACGCGGCGGCGCATCGCGCGCGCGGCCTCCACGAAACCCTCGCGTGCTGACGCGCTCCACACGTAGGGCTGCGCCGCCTCCTCGAAGGCGCGCCCCAGCTCTGGGTCACCCGCGCACGCGCGCGCCTTGAGCAGAGCCTGGAACTCCCAGGTCTGCGCCCACTTGTCCCAGTACTGTCGGTAGGACTCAATCGTGCGCACGAGGACGCCGTTGCGCCCCTCGGGCCGCAGGTTCGCGTCCACGGTCCACAGCGGTGCCTGCGTTCCCGGCCCCGAGCACGCCGAGGCCGTGGCTGAGGCCAGGCGGGTTGCTTTCTCCAGGGCACTTCGTTCGTCCCCGTCTTCCCCCGCCTCAGCCACGTAGATGACATCCACGTCGGAGATGTAGTTGAGTTCGCGCGCGCCCGTCTTGCCCATGGCGATGATCGCGAAGGGGACGGAGCCCTCGGGGTCGACGTCGCGGCGGGCCAGGGCCAGGCCCGCGTCGAGAGTGGCGTCCACCAGGTCCGCGATGCGCGCCCCCACGCTCGGCATGATGTCCTCGGGGGTGCCGCTCGTCAGGTCGTCGGCGGCCAGATGTAGCAGCACGCGCCGGTAGGCGGCGCGCAAGTCGTCGGCGGTGGCCTCCCGCGCGGCCACCAACGCGCCGCGCCCGACAGTGTGGGCTCCCACGGCCTCGTACAAGACCTCCCGAGGATCACCCGGATCCTCATTAATCGCAGCCGCGCGGGCAGGATCAGCGATGACGTAATCGCCCAACCACTGGCTCCCACCCAGGATCGCGCACACGCGACGACGAGCGCGCTCATCTCGGCTCAGCGCATCGACGAGGCCGGGGTCCGCCTCGCGCAGACGCACCGCCTGCAGCAAGGCCTGGTCGGGATCGGCCGACGCGCTCAGATCCCCCACCCACGACTGCCCCGCAGGCAGTTCCTCCAGGAACGACAGGGCCCGGCGCGCGTCGAGGAAGCCGGCGACCCGCAGATCGTCGGGGGTCACCGGGGAACAACCTTCAGGAATTGCTCAAGTTCCTGTCGCGTGATCTGCTGGCGGTACTCCGTCCATTCCTTGCGCTTGTTGCGGATGACGTAGTCAAAGACCTGTTCGCCCAGTGTCGAGGCCACAAGCTCCGACTTCTTCATCTCACGCACCGCGTCCGACAGGGAGGTCGGCAGGGCGTGGATACCCATCACCTGACGCTCGCGATCCGACAGATCCCACACGTTATCCTCGGCCTCCGGCATCAGTTCCATCTTCTTCTCGATGCCGTCCAGGCCAGCCGCGATCATAACGGCAAAAGCCAAGTAGGGGTTTGCACTCGGGTCAGGAGCGCGGTACTCGATGCGCGCCGACGCGCTCTTCTTCGGCTTGTAGAGCGGTACACGCACGAGAGCGGAACGATTCAGGTGGCCCCAACACACATAGGAGGGTGCCTCTCCCCCGCCCCACAGGCGCTTGTAGGAGTTAACGTGCTGATTCGTGATCGCCGCTATGTCGCCGGCGTGCGCAAGCAGGCCCGCGATGAAGCGGCGACCCGTCACGGAGAGCCGGTACTGACCCGACGGCGAGAAGAACGCGTTCTCCTCACCCTCGAAGAGTGAGAGATGCGTGTGCATGCCCGACCCCGGATGCTCAATAAAAGGCTTCGGCATGAAGGTGGCGACCAACTCCTCACGCAGGGCCACCTCCTCGATGACCGTACGAGCTGTCATGATGTTGTCGGCCGCGCGCACCGGGTCCACCGCGCGCAGGTCGATCTCGTTCTGGCCGGGACCTCCCTCGTGGTGAGAGAACTCGACGGGGATCCCCATATCCTCCAGCATACGCACCGCGCGTCGCCGGAAATCATTAGAATCCCCGCGCGCGACGTGATCGAAATAGCCCGCCTGATCGACGGGCACCATGCGCTCGGGGGTGACGGGCTGACGCAGCAGGTAGAACTCGATCTCGGGGTGCATCATGACGCGGAAGCCCGCGTCGGCGGCGCGCTCGACGACACGCTCGAGAACGCCGCGCGGATCCGAGGGGGCAGAGCGACCATCGGGCATGAGGACGTCGCAGAACATGCGAGCGACGGGATCCTCGTTGGAACGCCACGGCAACAGCTGAAAGGTCGAGGCATCGGGCATGAGCAGCATGTCGGACTCAAACACGCGGGTGAGGCCCTCGACGGCCGAGCCATCGAAACCAATGCCCTCAGCGAAAGCGTCCTCCAGCTCGCCCGGGTCAATCGAAATCGACTTCAGGACGCCAGCGACGTCCGTAAACCACAGCCTGATGAAACGGATGTTCTTCTGCGCAACCTCGCGCAGCACGTGCTCCTGATGCGAATCCACCGGTGTCCTCCCCTTGAATAGACGACGGGCCGACCGCAGGGACTGCGGTCGGCCCGGCATAGGCTCCAGTCTACTTGCCCAGACCGAAACCCTTCGAGATGGATTCCAGTGCGCCGGTCAGATCGGACGGAACCATCCACAGCTTGGACGCCTGTCCATCCGCGATCTTCGGCAGCATCTCCAGGTACTTGTAGGAGAGCAGCTCCGGGGTAGCCTTGCCCGCGTTGATTGCGGAGAAGACCGTCTGGATCGCCTCAGCTTCACCCTGCGCTCGCAGGATCTGAGCCTGGCGAGCGCCCTCGGCCTGGAGGATCAGCGCTTCCTTCTGACCCTTGGCCTGCAGGACCTGAGCCTCCTGCTGGGCGGAGGCAGCCAGAACAGCGGCCTGCTTGGCACCCTCAGCCTTCTTGATCTGGGCCTCACGCTCGGCCTCAGCCGTCAGAATCGTCGCTCGCTTGGTGCGCTCCGCCGTGATCTGCTGCTCCATGGCAGCCAGGACGCGCGGCGGCGGCTCAATGGACTTGAGCTCCACGCGGGTCACGCGGATACCCCACGGACCCGTGGCCTCGTCGAGGACGCCGCGCAGCTGCTTGTTGATCGACTCGCGCGAGGTCTGCGTCTGCTCCAGATCAAGGGAGCCGATCAGGTTACGCAGCGTCGTCGCGGTCAGCTGCTCGATCGCCTGCAGGAAGTTAGCGACCTCGTAGGTCGCGCTGCGCGGATCCGTGATCTGGAAATAGATCACGGAGTCGATCGACACCATCGCCTGGTCGGCGGTGATGACGGGCTGAGGCGGGAAGTTCGCGACCTGCTCACGCAGGTCGATACGAGCGGCGACGCGATCCACGAAAGGAACGAGGAGGTGGAAACCCCCCTTCATCACAGCCTGGAAACGTCCCAAACGCTCAACGACGTACGCCTGCGACTGCGGAACGATCCGAACTGCACGGACAAGCGACACAACAACAAAGATAACGAAGGCAAGGATCACGATAACCGCGACGTTGCCGATGAGTTCTGCTGACCTCAATGCATCTTTCCTTTCATACTTCTCATACTTCGAAGCCGACAGGTCGAGCCTATCGGTAGGCGGGACCCGCAGGCGGCTGGGCGAGAGGCTGCTGCGTCAGGCTGAGAGCACTGACAACGGCGGTCGCACCATCAATACGATCAACGCGCACCTCAGTACCAACGGGCAGCTCCGGCCCTTCGGTTCGCGCGCTCCATTCACCGCCAGAAAACTGGATGCGTCCGTGACGCTCACCCACTGTCTCGGTGACGTAGCCGCTCTTGCCGATCAGGCGGTCCGTGTTGCTGGGAACGTAGTTGTTCGACCGTTCGATCCGTCCCTTTAAGAAGGGACGCAACACAACCAGGAGAGCGACAGACACGATAATGAAGACGATCAACTGAACCATCAGATTCGCGCCACATGCTGCCGCAATACCGGCGGCGAGAGCACCAATCGCGAGCATCAGGAACACGAAGCTCACGATCATGACCTCGATAATGCCGGACACAAGGGCCGCCAAAATCCACAACCACCAGGTACTCATCGCCCTGCCTCTCTTACTCGGTCACACCGCGCGCCCACCAGCGACCATCGGTGCGACCGGCGAGCAACGGCATGCCATAGACCTGCGACAGATTGACACCCGTCAGTATGTCCTCGATGGGACCCTGATGAGTAATCTGTCCCTGCGACATGATCGCGCAGTGCGTCACGCCGTCAGGAATCTCCTCGATCTGGTGGGTCACCAGGACGATCTGCGGAGATTTCGAACCCTTCATGATCTCAGAGAGCGCAGCGATGAGCAACTCGCGAGCTCCCAGGTCGAGACCGGAGGTGGGTTCGTCGAGAACGAGCACCTCCGGATCGGTCATGAGTGCGCGCGCGAGAAGCACGCGCTGCGCTTCACCCTCCGACAGCGTGGCGAACTCACGCTGGGCGAGGTGGGCGACGCCGAAGATCTCCATGAGCGTGCTCGCGCGCTGGTCGTCGACCTCCTCGTATTCCTCGTCGTGAGCGACGCAGAGGCCCCAGGCCGCGCTGCGCACGGTGTCCAACACCGACTGCGTGGGGACGATCTTCGCCGCCACGGCAGCCGAGGCCAGCCCGATGCGCGTCGCCACCTCAGCGGGATCCGCGTTCGCGAGATCCGTGTCAGACACGCTCACCTCGCCCGAATTGGGCGAGACCCGGCCAGAGGCAACGCGGGCGAGGGTCGTTTTGCCCGCTCCGTTGGGACCGACGATGACCCAATGCTGGCGCGGACGCGTCGACCACGAGACATCGGACAGGATCTGTGTGTCTCCTCGTCGAAGCGACACATGAGAGAGATTTAGGACGTAAGTCATGCATCTAGCCTAGTCGTGTTGGACACCGCGCGCGTCTCAGACGAGCGAACGATACAGATCAGCGGTCTTGACGCCGATAGCTTCCCAGGAGAAGTGTTCGCGTGCGCGCACGAGGCCCGCCTCGCCCATGCGGCGGCCCAGCTCGGGATCATCCAGGACGCGGACGAGACGGTCAGCCATGTCGCGCTCGAAAGTCTCCGGGTCGAGCGGAGTGCCCGTACCATCCTGCACCTGTTCGATGGGGACCAGGTAGCCGGTCTCGCCGTCGACAATGACGTCGGGGATACCACCGGTCGCGGTGCCAACGACGGGCAGGCCGAGCGCCATGGCCTCGAGGTTGACAATGCCGAGGGGTTCGTAAACCGACGGGGTGATGAAGACCTGAGCGGCGGAGAGGATTGCCGCGACCTCGGGCTGTGGGAGCATCTCGGAGATGAGCACGACGCCAGAGCGGGTGGCACGCAGCTCAGCAACCAGTCCCTCGACCTCAGCAGCGATCTCAGGGGTGTCCGGGGCACCGGCACACAGAACTAGCTGAACGTCGTCGGGCAGCAGGCGGGCGGCACGCAGGAAGTAGGGCAGGCCCTTCTGGCGGGTGATGCGGCCGACGAAGACAACGGTGCGGCGGGTCGGGTCGATACCGTGCTCGGCCAGCACGCGAGCGCGCAGCTCGTCACCTGCCTCACCCTCGGGCGCATGCCACTTGTTCAGGTCAATACCATTGTGGATCACGTGCACGCGCTCGGGATCAACAGACGGGTAACAGCGCAGAATATCGTCGCGCATGCCGTTGGAGACAGCGACAATAGCGCTGGCAGCCTCGTAAGCGGTCTTCTCCACGTAGGAGGAGAGGCGGTAGCCGCCGCCGAGCTGCTCGGCCTTCCAGGGGCGCAGGGGCTCGAGGGAATGGGCGGAGATGACGTGTGGGATGTCGCCGAGGAGCGAGGCGACGTGGCCTGCGAAGTTGGCGTACCAGGTGTGGGAGTGCACCAGGTCCGACCCCTCACACGCGGCGGCAATCTCAAGGTCAACGCCGAGGGTACGCAGCGCTGCGTTGGCACCCTCCAGCTGGGGCAGGTCCGAATGGCCAGTCACCCCCGGATCGGCTCCGTCGGTTCCGGGTTCCCGCGGGCCATCGAAGGCCTGCACTCGCAGCTCATCGACGAGGCCGCGCAGCACCTTGGCCAACTCGAGAACATGGACACCGGCTCCGCCGTAGACGTGGGGCGGGTATTCGCGGGTGAGCAGATCAACGCGCATGATGTGGTCCTTCCGACAGTGGCGACGCGTGTAACACATAGTATCCGAAATCACGGGGATCGAAATCGAAACGAGACGGTGTAGCAATCGATGCACATCTGTAATACAGTGTGACCACACCCACGGACCTGCGTCGATGCGGGTCTCACACGACCAACGAAGAGGTGCCGTATGGCAAAGAACCACGTTCTAGCTATTGTTCTTGCGGGCGGTGAGGGTAAGCGTCTGATGCCGCTGACAGCGGACCGCGCGAAGCCTGCCGTTCCGTTTGGAGGTCATTTCCGTCTGATCGATTTCGCGCTGTCGAATATCGTGAATTCCGGATACCTCAAGATCGTTGTGCTGACTCAGTACAAGTCGCATTCTCTTGACCGCCACGTCACGAAGACCTGGTACACCTCTCCCCTGCTCGGCAACTTCATTGCCCCTGTTCCGGCCCAGCAGCGTCGCGGACCCCACTGGTACCTGGGCAGCGCGGACGCGATTTACCAGTCGCTCAACATCGTCGACGATGAGCAGCCCGAATACATCGTCATCATCGGCGCTGACAACATCTACCGTATGGACTTCTCGCAGATGGTCCAGCACCACATCGATTCGGGTCTGCCGGCCACGGTCGCAGGCATTCGTCAGCCGATCGAGCTTGCTCCCGCACTGGGTGTTATCGACGGTGAGGGTGGTGTCGTCAAGAACTTCCTGGAGAAGCCCCAGCACGCCGAAGGCCTGCCGGACGATCCCACGAAGGTCCTTGCCTCGATGGGCAACTACGTCTTCACCACGAAGGACCTGGTCCACGCGCTGCGTGAGGATGCTAAGGACCCCGATTCGAAGCACGACATGGGTGGCAACATCATTCCGTGGTTCGTGTCGCGCGGTGAGTGCGGCGTCTATGACTTCCAGGACAACGATGTGCCGGGTTCGACCGACCGCGACCGCGATTACTGGCGCGACGTTGGTACGCTGGACGCCTACTACGAGGCGAACATGGACCTGATCTCGGTGCACCCGGTGTTCAACCTGTACAACCGCGAGTGGCCGACGATGACGATGATCGACGGCTCGCTGCCTCCCGCGAAGTTCGTCTATGGCGATCAGGATCGACTGGGTCATGCAATCGACTCGTTTGTGTCCCCGGGTGTCATCGTCTCCGGTGGCGAGATCGTGCGCTCGATTGTCTCCCCGCACACCTACGTCCATTCGTGGGCTCATGTTGAGGACTCGGTCGTCATGCACGGCACGCGCATCGGTCGCCACTCGAAGGTCGTCAAGACGATTCTGGACAAGAATGTCGTCGTCGAGGAAGGTGCCGAAGTCGGCGTGGATCCCGCCCGCGACATCGAGCGCGGCTACACGGTCACCGAATCCGGTATCACGGTCGTTCCCAAGGGGACGGTCGTCACCAAGTGAGCATGACTCACCATCTCGATGAGCCGGGTGCCCCGCTGCTGTTTACCAGCGGGGCACCCGGCCTCGTTGTTACTGACGTTGATTCGACACTGATCACCCAAGAGGTCATCGAAGAGCTGGCCGAGGTCGCGGGCACACGGGAGCGTGTCGCTGAGATTACGTCTCGAGCGATGAATGGCGAACTCGATTTCGCTGAGTCGCTGCGTGAGCGAGTTGCGACACTACGCGGTGTTCCCGATTCTGTGTTCGGTGATGTTCTCGCGTCCATCACGCCCACGGAGGGCGCGCGCGAACTCATCGACGCCGTGCACGCCGCCGGTGGGCATTTCGGTGTCGTCTCGGGCGGGTTCGAAGAGGTGGTCGCTCCCCTCGCGGCCTCCCTCGGCATCGACTTCTACGCCGCGAACCGGCTGGAGGTCGAGGACGGCGTTCTCACGGGCCGCGTGCTGGGGCGTATCGTGACCTCCCAGGTCAAGGTCGAATGCCTACGTGAGTGGGCCTCGTCCCTGGGTGTGCCCATGGCGCGCACGGTCGCAATCGGAGACGGGGCGAACGACATCCCCATGATGGACGAGGCCGGGGTCGGGATCGCTTTTTGCGCGAAGCCCGCGGTACGTGAGCGGGTGTCGGTCCAGCTCAACGTACCTGACCTGTCGCTCGCGATCACTCCGCTGGGACTCTCCCGCGCCTAGGTCGCCTTAGGGTTCGCGGGTCTCGGTCAGCTCGATGAGCTGGCCGTCCCAGCCGTCTTTCCAGACGCGCGCAAACTCGAGGATCTGCGCGGGGTAGATTTCCCCGTCGATGGTTGCCGTGGCCTCGTCGATATCCCACCAGCGTTGCGTATCAATGACGGAACGTTCCAGCTCAGTCCACCCGTCCCGACTGAGAGTAGTTGAAGGGGCGTGCGCGATGAAGAACCACTCGTCTTGGCGAGCGGTGACGGCCAGGAAATCGAACTCGGCGGTCCGGTAGAGAACGGGACCGACCAGATCGGATGCTTCCAGGCGAATTCCGGTCTCTTCGAACACCTCGCGCACGGCGGCTGCGCGAGGGTCTTCCCCCTCCTCAATGCCACCACCGATCGTGAACCACCAGGCACGCTCGGGCTGATCCTCATCGTGCCCCATGGCCAGCAAGACGCGTCCGTCGTCGTCAAAAAGGAGGACGCGGGCGGCCTCCCGATGGGGGTAGCCGTCCGCGTCCACAGGCCAGTCGAGTGCGCTCATGCCTCCAGCGTAGCGCGACGACGACGCACTCCCCAGACGAGGAGGGTGATCGCCACTGCTGTCACCGGCAACTCGATCGCGCCGTAGGTGAGGTTCCACGAGTCCTCGGGCGCAAGGAAGCCCACTCCGTTCGCCTGCGCGTGCAGGAGCACGGCACCTACGAAACCGCCACACACCGCAAGAATTTCGACGAACGCGTTTCTCGCGCGCAGGAGCGCCCAAGCCAGGAAGTAGGCGAAGACTCCGGTGTAGATCGCATGCCCAAAGCCACCCAGCACCCCACGGATCAGGAAGGCTTGCCCCAGTCCGCCCGTGCCGTCTTCAAGCGCGCTCACGTAGTAGCCAATGTCTTCACCCCACGCGAAGCCGAGACCGACGAGTCCACCCAGAACAGCCCCCTGAGCGGGGTGCCGCAGAGTCCTGCGGGCTGCAAGGATCAACATGAGTGCACCGATACCCTTCGCGGTTTCCTCAATGAGTGGTCCGCTCACGACTGACGTCATGACATCCGTGGTCTCCCCGCCTAGCGACGTCGATTGAACGGCAGCGTCGGTCACGCCGTTGCCGATGCCGGCAATGATGAGCGCACCTCCAGTCCCCCACACGAATGCCGCAATCCACGACAGAACCGATGGAGCGAATCGCGCTAGCCACACGAAGAAGACGAGGCCGACGAACGCGCTCACGCACGAGGCACTCACAGCTAGCGCCGCCGTAGAGGTGGTGACACCATAAATCGCACCGATCACTTCGTGGGCCATCGTCGGGATCCCGACGATGATCAGGATGACCGGGCACACGGTGAGAGTCCGAGACGAGGCACGGACATGTTGAGCATTAGTCACGTATGTTTCCTTTCTGTCGGCGCAATCATGGCCACTCCTCCTGTGCATCCTCTGTGAGAAGCTGGTGAAGCGGCCATGATGCGGCACGTCAGAATCGTCGCATACCTGTGAGCTTCATGAAGATCTTGCGTTGTGAGGTTGCTTCCTTCGCGAGTTCTCTCGATTCTTCGATACGCGCCTGCTCGGGACCACGATTCTTCATGACGACCTGGTGCAGGCCGAGTGTGGCGAGCGCGTACATGAACTGCTTCATTGCCTTCTTCGCCAACGGCCCACCGTTGGACGCCCAGGCCAGGGCGGCACGACGTGAGCGAGGATCGCACACCATCTGGATCTCACTGGGGACGATCCACCCCTGCGCCACGTAGGGCATGAGGCCCGCTGCGGCGTCGCGTCGTTCGCGCTTCATCGCCAGCGCGATGAACAGGAACCACAGGAGGAACAACGGGACGTGGATGAAGATGTAGAAGGTGTCGAACAGTTCTTCGTCACCCCCAGACAGGACGGCAGTGCCGTTCCACGTCGCGTGCAGGAGCATACCCGTGAACCAGCCGAGGGCCACAGCTCCGCATCCGGCGGCAGCCGAGCGGGCGCGTGTGACCGCCCACCCCGTCGCCCACCCCATGCAGCTCGTGTACATGACGTGTCCGAAAACACCCATAACGACACGTTGGAAGAACGTCTGCCCGAGGTCACCGTCCGTCAAAACTGCTCTCACAAAGTAGGTAAAGTCCTCGACAACCAGGAATCCGCAGGCTGCAAAGCCAGCGTAGACGAGGCCATCGATGGCAGATGAAATGTGGGTACGACGAGCCCACACGATAACGAGAACGCCAAGACCCTTCAAAAGTTCTTCGACCACCGGCGCACCGACAACGACGGAGAAAATCATTCCTTGGACTTCGTCACCCGTTTGTTCAGTGACGGAATACTGAACATATTCATTTCCCATGATTCCGAAGAAAATGGACACACCGCCGCCCCACGCCAGCGCGGCAAGCTTCATCCCCAGGGGTTCAGGTTCGAAGCGGTCGATGAACAGAAGCACCGAGACGACGATAGCGAGAGGAACGATGCACAAGATAGCGATGAAGACCGTCAAAATCGGGCCACTGGCCTGAAGGAAACCCAGCACACCGACGAGCATGAGCGCTGCTCCCGCACCAGCGACAACCGACTCAAAGATCGGCAGGGGTTTTTTCTTCGGCTTGGGCACCGACCACACCTGGGCGGTACGGGGCGCGAGCGTCGGATACTGGGCAGTCTTCGGCCCCGGCATCGAGGGGCCGGACTCGACAAAGGCCTGGAACCTGGGGCTGAATTGTCCCTCACCGGCAGCGCCCGTGGAGGGCGAAGAGACCGGGGTGTTCGATCCACTGCTCGGCGACGTGCGCGGCGTCGGGTTGGAGGGTGTCTCGGGGCCGGATTCCTTCGTCGCATCGGTGGCAGATTCCTGCGTTATTGTGGGTGCGGACGGGGTATTCGGAGCATCCTCGGGCCACTGCGGCCCTGTTTCGCCGAGAGGAATACTGCGATCCGTGTGTACGGAGGACGGGGCCTTCGTAGATTCATCTGCAGTGGTTGTCTGTGTGCCGACGGGAGATTCACGTGTCTGCCCCGGATGCTGCGGGAGAGGCTCCCCGAAGGGAAGACTCCGGGCGGCTCCCACAGGGTACGAGGCCGGGGCTTGGCCACCCGCAAAGGGGTCCTGCGGACCACCGACCGGACGCTGCCCCATACCCATCGGAGCCTGCGGACCACCAGCCGGACGCTGCCCCATACCCATCGGAGCCTGCGGACCACCAACCGGACGCTGGCCCATACCCATCGGAGCCTGCGGACCACCAGCCGGACGCTGGCCCATTCCCATCGGGGCCTGCGGACCACCAGCCGGGCGCTGCCCCATACCCATCGGGCCCTGCGGACCACCAGCCGGGCGCTGCGGTCGGATTTCAGGGTTCTGCGGCATCACCGTTGTCTCGGGCAGGAACGCAGCAGAGCGTCCCGGAGCGGCAGCCGGGTTCTGCGGCATGACCGTCGTCGCCTCCGAATCCGCAACCGAACGACGCGGCAACGGATCAGGACGCTGAGGCATGACCGTCGTCTCGGGCAGGAACGCACCAGAGCGTCCCGGAGCGGCAGCCGGGTTCTGCGGCATCACCGTCGTCGCCTCCGAATCCGCAACCGAACGACGCGGCAACGGATCAGGACGCTGAGGCATGACCGTCGTCGCCTGCTGATCGACAGCCGGGGATTGAGGAGCGGAAGGAACTCCACCGCCGCCGGGCACCGACGTCGCTTTGCCTGCACCCGTACGCTTAAGGCCACCGTTTTGACCAAGGTCGCCTGCGCTTGGACGCCTACGCTCCGACAGCGGAGTCACGGCGCTTTCGGCGAAGCGCTGGGCAGCCGAGGCTGACAAAGCGACCTGCGAGTCGGGGGATTCGTGCTGAGCAGCCGATCCTTGGTCTGTCTCTCGGGATTCTGTCACGATCAGTCCTTCCGTACTCAGGCGTTCCGCGTGCGTGCGGTCACGGCTTGGGAGACAACATTTTGTTGATCGGCGATGGAGGTTAGGCGAAGGAATTCCCTTCGATTCTCCACTACCGTCGCAAGTTTCTGGCGGTCAGCATCGATACGCGCCGGGTCGGGGCCGTGCTGAGCCATGATGCACTGGTCAAGTCCGAGAGAAGCCAGGTTTGCCAGGAAGGAACGCATCGCACGGGTTGCATCGCGCCCACCTCGCGTTGACCACTTGATGGAGGCCTTCTGCACGCGCTTATCTATGGCCATCGTCACCTCGCCGGGGAGTACCCATCCGGTGCGTACGTAGGGGACCAAGCCCTTGCGGATTTTCGCTCGTTGCTGGCGCGTTGCTCTCAGCAGCAGGAGCGCCCACAGGATGAAGCCGGGTACATAGATGACACCGTACATGGTATAGAATCCCCGGTCGCCAAAATATGCTGCGCTGCCATTCCATGTCAGATGGATGAGCATGGCGCACACCCAAAAGATCGTGACGATGCCAGCCCTCATCCATCCGTTCTTGAACGAGAGCAGGGCCAGAGCCAAACCGATTCCGGTCATAGATGTTGCCATCACGTGCAAGAACGGACTCATCAGGCCGCGCAGAGCGACCAGCCACAGAAGGTGCGCCGTTCCCTCTGGTTCTCCGCGCAGGTAGTAGAGGATGTCTTCCGTGAACATGAAGCCGGCTGCTGACAATCCCCCGTAGATGGCACCATCGAGGACGGAGTTGATGTTGGTGCGACGAACGACGACGACGATGATCACGCCGATGGCTTTGAGGGTCTCCTCGACGAGGGGAGCAACGAAGGTTGTGGACAGAGCGTTCGCCGTATCAAAGTTGCCGAGTGAATAGTCTAGGTTCTTGCCCAGCGCGGTATTCACGATGCCAGAGGAAAGTGTTGCGATGCCCGCGCCCCACAAAAACACTGCGACCTTGGTTTTCCATGGCTCGGGGGCCCACCGGTCCAGGCGGTGCAGGAACGCGAGGACGATCCCCAGGGGAATGAGAGCAAGCAGAGTAGTTTTCACGAGCGCCAGATAGCTCGATGCCACCGGCGAAAGGAAGAAAACGGTGAGGCCGATCAGGCCGATAATCCCGGCAGCGGTCAGGACGATTTCAAGCCAGGGGAAGGAATGCTGAGCCTTCGGTGTCTGCCACACGGGAGCAGCTTCGTCGGGGGCGGGCGACCCAATGCTGCTGGCCTCACCGATGGCGGTGGCACTGAGCTTCTTGAGCCGGTAGTCTTCGCCCGGCCCTCCCCAATGGGCGCGTCGCATATCAGTATCCTCGTCCGCCAATGTGAGTATCGTCGTCAAAGTCGATGGGTTCCGGTATCGGAGCGCGCCCAGCGAGCCTGAGCAACTTTACCATTCGCGCGGAACGCAGAGCCCGAACCCCCGCGACGTCAACGTTGTGCACATTTCGCGTCAATTCGATGCGGTAGCAGGTCGCGTCGAGAGCCTCGAGGCGAGCGGCGGCCTGCGGATCCGAGGTTATTGAGCAACGTACCTCAGGAGTGAGCGTGTCACGGATGGCGCGTGACAGCGCCGACGCTCGCTCCAACCGTGCCGCGACCTCCACACGATCACCCCTACGCGAGGCAGTGGTTCGTCGGTCGAGGCCATCGGTCGTTAGCTGGTCACCGTCGTCGTGGATGGAGGCGCGCGCGACGTCACGCATAACCTCGGCCCCTCCCCCATTGAAAGGAGCAGTCTGTGCCAGGAGTGAGGCTTCGGAGGCACGGCGCAGCAGCAGACGTGAGAGCGCTTCACGCGAGGCGATAATGCGCTGGTGCAGACGGTCGAGCCTGCGTGCCCGACTGATCGCTGCTCCGACGCTGATTGCGAGCGCGACGACGACGAGGACAATGGCGACAAGAACCCAAGCGGACAGTGAGATCACGACAGCGATTCTCCTCGCTTTTTACGACGACGGAACAGATGACGCGTCCGGCGCGGACCGGAGGTGGCGGGACTACCCATGTCGATGGCCAGTTTGTATACCTCGAAAACCTTGTCTGCGACGACCTCCCAATCGTATTGAACCGATGAGCGCTGGCCAGCGTCGGCCAGCGCGTCGAGCCGCGCTGGATCCCCCAGCAGGTCAATGAGGGTAGCCGCCAAGGCGTCGGAGCTGCCCGTCTCGAAGAGGGCACCCGCGCGCCCATCCTCCAGGACCGCGCAAAAGGCCGGAATGTCGGAGGCAACAACTGCGGTGCGCGCGGCCATCGCCTCGACCAGAACGATGCCGAAGGACTCGCCTCCCGTCTGCGGAGCGACGTAGACGCTCGCGCCCGCCAACAGGGATTCCTTCTCCTCGTCGCTAATGCCACCCAGGAAGGACACCGATTCGCCGAAACGAGCCACGGCCTCGCGACAATCGGGTGCATCTCCCCGGCCAGCGATCAGGAAACGCGTACCCGGGAAGCGCTCGAGGACAGTTTCGATTGCTCCGACGAAGATACTCAGTCCCTTACGCGGCTCGTCGAGACGCCCAAGGAACACGACGACAGGACTCTCCTCGGTGGCGGCCCACTGAGGAAGGGGCGTCGCCGTGCGGAACGAGGCGGTCTCCACGCCATTCGGGATGATGACTGCGTCACCACCGTGGTGTTCGATGAGAGTGCGTCGCGCTTCCTCGGACACGGCGATGCGCACGCCAATGCGCTCCATGTAAAGCCTCATCGGGGCCGAGGCAATGGCGCGGGAAACCGAACGACCGAGCGCCGCGTGGAACGTGCCGACCAGCGGGGCGCGCGAGATCATCGCCGCAGCCATCGACACCGACGGCACAACGGGTTCGTGCACGTGGACAACGTCAAAGTCGTTCTCCTCCAGCCAGCGCCGCGTGCGCGTCATCGTCGTTGGCTTGACCGAAATGTTGGCAACAGAACCGTTGAAGGGAACCGATACCGAGGAGCCTGCGGATGTGATCCACTCGGGCAGGTCACGTGACGTTGACGGCGTCAGGACGCGCACGTCGTGGCCGCGTGAGCGGAGTTTGAGCGCAAGGTCGCGAATGTGGAAACCCACTCCCCCGGGCACGTCCCACGAATAGGGGTTCACGATCCCGATCTTCATCGATTCTTCCTCTCGTGCTCGGCCCGGGCACGGGCTAGGCGCTGGGGGTCCAAGTCGTCGATGAACACCCGCTGCATCATGTGCCAGTCTTCGGGTTTATCCGCCATCATCGCGGCGAACGCGCTGACCCACGCCTGTGTCAGCGCCTCCACGCGGTTGACACCGGGGGCAAGGTCGGCTGGGACGGCGATGGGACCCACGCAGCGCACGCGAACGTCCGCCCCCGTCGGCGACTCGTTCTCGTAGGTAATGCACGCCGCGAAGAGTGGGCGTTCCAGCTTCAGAGCGAGGGCTGCGGGGCCGGCTGCGACGAGGGCGCGTCGCGTGCCTAGGTCCACGTCGATGCCAGAGCCGGAAATATCCCGGTCGGCCAGGAGGGGCACAATGACACTGCGTCCGCGTACGCGCTCGACGAGGGTAGCGAACACCGAGTCACCCTTGCCGACGCCGATGACTTCCATTCCCAGACCCTCGCGCAGGGCGACGAAACGCTGGAACAGCGAACGCGGCTCAACCTTCTCAGCCACCGTGACGATTGGTCGCCCGTTCGCACACACCCATGCTCCCGCGCGATCCCAACTGCCCGAGTGTCCCAGGGCCAGAACGACCGGGCCGTCGACGCTGGCTGCGACGAGTTCCCCGAAGCCTTCGAAAGTGATGCCCTGTGCCAGCGGTGCCCCACGTCGCGAACCGAGCATGAATTCCTCGGCGTAGTTGCGAATATGCGAGCGAACAGCGGCAACGACCAGCTCCTCCGTTGGCTCGCTACCAGTGAGCCGAGCCATATTGGCACGCAGACGTGCGATGGACGCTCCCCCACGCCGCGCCGCGATCCCAGCTCCGACATGGGCCGCGCGCATGACGAGGCCGAGCGGAAGGCGGGGAACAACAGTGAAAGCTACGGACAGGAGGGAAAAGGTCACGAGGCTCCCTCGTCGATGTGACGCGCAGTGAACCAGATGCGCTGGCAGACGGTCACGAAGGATGCGAACGCCACCCAGGTCAGGCCGACGGCCAGCACCCACTCGGGTGCTCCCAGACTCATGATCATCGCCGACCCCATACCAACGATCAGGCGATCCGTGCGCTCGGCAATACCGAGTTTGGCGACGACACCGACCGATTCCGCGCGTGCGCGCGCATAGGGCACAGCAGCCGCACCGATGATCGAGCAGATGCCCGCGATGATCACCCATGTACGCACAGGGGAATCAGCCATGCGGAAGACCGCGAAAGCAGTCAACGATCCGAAGACCGCGCCGTCGGCGAGCCGGTCAAGCGTCGAATCCAGGAAGGCACCGAAGCGCGTTCCGCCGGTCGTCATACGCGCCAGCGTTCCGTCGACCGAATCGCCGAACATCACGACCGCCAGGGCGATGCCTCCCTGCCAGATCCAGCCCCGCGGGATACAGACGACCGCGACGGCCACGGACGCGACCGTCCCAGCCACCGTCACCATGTTCGGGGTCACGCCCATGCGCGCGAGCACGCGAGCCAGGGGCGTGAACACGGCCTTGGTGATCGATCGTCCGTGGTTGCCGAGCATCAGCCCTCCTTCGGCCAGGCGGCGGCAAGCCGGGCGCGCGCGTCCTCAAGTAGTTCAGGCACAGCCTTCGTGCGCGCGATGATGGGGAGGAAGTTCGCATCCCCCGCCCACCGGGGCACGATGTGCTGGTGAAGGTGAGCGGCAATGCCTGCACCCGCGACCTCGCCCTGGTTCATGCCCAGGTTGAAGCCGTGGGGTCCAGCCACCTCGCGGCTGACCCGCATGGCGGTGGCCGTCAGATCTCCCAGCTCCACGCGCTCGGCGTCGGTCAGCTCCGTGTAGTCGGAAACATGACGGTACGGGCACACCAGCAGGTGGCCTGAGTTGTAGGGGAACAGGTTCATGAGCACAAAGCAGGTGGCCCCTCGGTGAACGATGAGTCCCTCGTCGTCGGCCTTGCCCGGCGCACTGCAGAACGGGCAAGTCCTGTCGCTCGCATCGGCTGGTTTGCCTTCTCCGTGGATGTAGGCCATCCGGTACGGGGTCCAGAAACGACCGAAGCCGTCCGGGACGCCCGCGAGTTCGCGGGCGTCCTCGGTGGGCAACGGTTCGGGGTGCGTGCCCGGCTCCGTCATGGTGCTCACGCCTCGTCGAGGCCGTCGATCTGGTCGGCGTTGTTGCGCTGCTCGATGTGCGAGACGATCAGCTCGACGGCGCGATCAACGGCGACGCCGTTATGCTGCGAGCCGTCACGCAGGCGGAAGGACACGGCCCCGGCCTCGACGTCCTCGCCGCCGGCGATGAGCGTGAAGGGGATCTTGTCCTTGGAAGCGTTGCGGATCTTCTTGCCGAAGCGGTCATCCGACAGGTCGGTCTCGACGCGTACGCCACGCTCGCGCAGCTTGGCGGCAACGTCCTTGACGTAGTCGTCGAAGGCCTCCGCGACGGGGATGAGGCGGACCTGGACGGGCGAGAGCCACGCCGGGAACGCGCCCGCGTAGTGCTCGGTGAGAACGCCGATGAAGCGTTCGACGGAACCCAGCTTCGCGGAATGGATCATGACGGGGCGCTGACGAGTGCCGTCGGCGGCCGTGTACTCCAGGTCGAAGCGCTCAGGCTGGTTGAAGTCGTACTGGATCGTCGACATCTGCCAGGTACGGCCGATGGCATCCTTGACCTGCACGGAGACCTTGGGGCCGTAGAAAGCGGCACCGCCCGGATCGGGAACGAGGTCGAGGCCGGTCGCAGCACACGCGTCCTCCAGAGCCTTGGTGGCGGCCGCCCAATCCTCGTCTGAGCCGATGAACTTGTCCTTCTTCTTGCCGTCCTCGTCGCGCGTGGACAGCTCGAGGTAGAAGTCCTTCAGGCCGAAGGCGGAGAGGATCGAGAGGAAGAACTCGATCTGGCTACGGATTTCTTCGGAGGCCTGCTCGGGCGTGCAGTACGTGTGCGAGTCATCCTGCGTAAAGCCGCGCATACGCGTCAGACCGTGAACGACGCCGCTCTTCTCGTAGCGGTAGTCGTGACCCAGCTCGTAGAAGCGCAGGGGCAGCTCGCGGTAGGAGCGGCCGCGCGAACGGAAGATGAGGTTGTGCATCGGGCAGTTCATGGCCTTGAGGTAGTACTCCTGGCCCGCCTTGGTGACGTTACCCTCAGCGTCGCGTTCCTCGTCCACGAGCATGGGCGGGAACATCGTGTCCGCGTAGTAGGGCAGGTGACCCGACGTGTGGAAGAGTCCGCCCTTGGAGATTTCGGGGGTGTGCACGAAGTCAAACCCGGCCAACTTGTGACGGTCGGTCACGTAGGACTCGATCTCGTGGCGCAGAATGCCGCCCTTGGGGTGGAAGATGACCAGGCCGGGGCCGATCTCCTCGGGGAAGGAGTACAGGTCCAGCTCGGCTCCGAGGCGACGGTGGTCGCGGCGCTCGGCTTCCTTGATGCGCTCCTGGTAGGCCACCAGGTCTTCCTTGGAGGCCCAGGCGGTGCCGTAGATGCGCTGGAGCTGGTCGTTCGACTGGTCGCCCTTCCAGTAGGCGGCCGAGGCCTTGGTCAAGGCGAAGCCGTTGCCGATCAGCTTGGTGGAGGGCAGGTGGGGACCGCGGCACAGGTCCTTCCAGGCGACGGAACCGTCGCGGCGGACGTTGTCGTACATGGTGAGGGTTGCGCCGCCAACCTCGACAGAGGCGCCCTCGGCACCCTTTCCCTTCGTGGTGACGAGCTCGAGCTTGTAGGGCTGCTCGGCCAACTCAACCACGGCCTCGTCCTCGGAGACCTCGCGGCGCACGAAGCGCTGGCCTTCCTTGATGATGCGCTTCATGCGCTTCTCGAGTTCACGCAGCAGCTCGGGGGTCACCGCGTCGATGTTGCCGAAGTCGTAGTAGAAGCCGTCGGTGATGAACGGGCCGATGCCGAGGTTGACGTCGGGGAAGACGTCCTGAACAGCCTGCGCGAGCACGTGCGTGGCGCTGTGGCGCAGGATGTTCAGGCCATCCTCGCTGGCCAGGGTGATGGCCTCGACGGTCGTGCCCTCCTCAAAGGGGGTCGCGAGGTCACGCGGCGTGCCGTCAACTTTAATGGCGACGACGTCACGGGACTTTTCGAACCACGTCGTGCCCGTGGTCCCCGCTGGTACGGTCTGGTTTTCTCCGTCGATGACGAGCGAGATGTCGGGCACGGTGTCTCCTTTTTCGATTCGTTCGAGAGCTTTAGTCGCTAGTGGGATTCTATCCCTGCTGACCCCGCCGTTCAGGAGCGGGCGTGCCAGTCCTTGACGGCTTTGGCCGCACTCAAGGCGCGATAGGTGCTCTTCTTAATGGGCATATCCCAGCCGCCGGGCACGTCTGTGAAGTGCGAGGCAAAGGCACTCTTGTACTTGCCGACGCTGTAGAGTTCGGGGCAACGCGGCGAGTGCGCGCCCATAAGATCGAATTCGCGCACGCCGTCGCGCGCCAGGAATTCGGCTGCCAGGAAATCCAAAACGGGGGGCTGGCGCAGGCGTCGGCCGGCCTCCGTGGAAGCACCATATTCAGCCTGTGCGCGAATGCCCTCAACCAGACAGAAGTCCCAGCACAGGATGTTGCCGTCGGCGTCACGCATCGAGAAGATGCGCGCGTGCTTGGGACCGAGAGTCGTGAGCAGGCTCATGTAATAGTCCTTGGGGTGAGGACGGAAACCATCGCGCTCGGCGGTCTCTTCCATGACGGCGTAGTACTCGTCGATGACCTCGGCGGCGTTGGCTGTGTCCTCATGGAAGGTGATGCCTTCGGCTTTGCCCTTCTTCAGGCCGGAGCGGATCGAGCGCTTACCGGACTTGGGCATGGAGGCCAGAATCGCGTCCTCGGTCTTGCCGGAGGTGTCGATGACGACGGTGCGGTCGTAGGAGATGGTCTGCAGCGGCATGACCAGGTCGGGGTGCTGGTAGATGGCGTGCAGGCGCACGAAGACGACGGACTTGTCCCGCTCCTTGATCTCGCGCACCAGGTCGGCGCGCAGCGCGGCCTCACGTTCCGGGCTGGCTTCCTTCACCCACGCGGGACCCCACTTGGCCCACAGGTAGTGCACGCCGCGCACCGTGTACTTGTAGAGGGTGATGAAGGCGACCTTGGTGTCGTCCTCGTACCAGGCGTAGCGTCCCCACACGCCGTGTCCCTGCGACTTTTCGAAGGTCTCCCACACGCAGGTCTGTTCGATCGGCAGGGAGCGGTCCTGGAATCCGGAGACCGCGGCAATCTTGTCTTCTTGAGAGATGGGCACGAGTGAGGTGGTCGTCATGGTGTCCTCAGTTTGTTGTAAATGTCTGTCGCGTGTAGGTAGGTGGTCAGTGTAGCAGGGGCTGCTCCCCCGTTGACGAGGTCGTGGCCGGGTCTCGGGTGCAGTTCCCTCGGGCGGGTGACCGCCTCAGTACGAGGTTTCGGTGGGCTTCGGGTAGTAGCGCGCGAACTTGCGGCGGTGGTTTTGCTTCTGAAGCCACACGGTCAGGTTACGGCGCGGGTCCGTCTCGGTGGGGTTCAGGAGCAGGTCGAAGCGGCGTCCCTCGCGGATGATGCGCTTGACGCGCGCACGCAGATCGGTGTCGATGATATAGCGCAGGAGCAGCGAGTCGGGAACCAGCGTGTAGAGGATCTCGTCCTTGGCCTGCGTCTGCTCGCAGGCCTGGCCATCGATGAGGTCAGCAACCATCGGGATCATGGGGTTGGCACCGGCGGCGGCCATGTACCAGTTGTTACGGCCAATACGGGGGTTAACCTCGAAGAAAACGGCGCGTCCGTCGCGCGGGTCGATCTTGACATCGAAGTTCGCGAACCCACGGTAGCCGTTCTCGGTGAGGAGCGTGCAGGCGTCCTTCCACAGCGTAGGGAAGTTCTCAGTGATCATGGCGACAGGGTTACCGATCATAGTCGGAGCGTGGTCTTCGAGGAGCACGCGGGCCGAGCCGATGAGCGTGACTTCACCGCGCGAATCCACGTAGGCGGTAATCGAACGCATCGCGGTGTTGTCCCCGGGGATCAGTTCCTGGACGAGGAACGTGTCGCGGAAGCCCGCATCCTTCAGAGTCTTCCAGAGCTGAGTCAGCTCCTCAGGCGTGTCGATGAACCAGATCTTGCGCTTGCCCTCGAACTCGAGGACGTCGTAGGGTTCGCCGTTAGCGGCCTTGGCCACCACGGGGAACGTAAAGGGGATCTCCGGGGCCGCCCAGGCCTCGTCCGTGGCGTTGGAGAAGTCCACCTCGACCGTGCCGGGCGTGTCGATGCCGGCGCGCTCGCAGGCGCGCGCGAACTCTGCCTTGTCAGTGAGCCTCTCCATGACCTCCAGGTTCGGGAAGGGCAGCGCGTAGTGGCGCGAGAGCTTGTCCATGTTGCGGGCCACGAACGCGGAGAAGATGTCATGGTTCGCCATGAGGATGAGTTTCTTGTCGGGGAACTCCCCCGCGATCATCATGAGCGTGTCGAGGAGCTGGGCGTCGGTGGCGTGTGCGCTCACGTGGCGGACATCGAAAAAGTGTGACCGTGTGATCGATTCGGTCGGCTGGGACCCCACACAGATGCAGCGGCACCCGAAGGCTTCATTGAAACAGCGGCCAATTCCGTATACGCCGAAGTCCCCTCCGATGATCACAGGAAGGATGTCCTGGCGGGGAGAGAGCGGACGTGGCCGAGTCAGGTAGTCAATCGTCATGCCACCAGCCTAGCGCCTGGTAGGATACAGAACGATCCCTGAGACTTGACTCACCTACCCGAAAGTCCATCATGAGTGCCCAATTCCCGCCCAACAATCGCCAGCCGTATCCGCGCCAGCCGATGGGCGGATACCAGCAGCAAGGCGGCTACCAGCAGGGCGGATACCAGCAGGCACAGCCTCAGCAAGGTGGCTACCAGCAGGGCGGATACCAGCAGACACAGCCTCAGCAAGGCGGCTACCAGCAGAGCGGATACCAGCAGCAAGGTGGCTACCAGCAGGGCGGCTACCAGCAGGGCGGCTATCAGCAAGTAGGCCCACAGCAGCGCGGGTACCAGCAGGGCGGCCAGCAACACTACGGCGCGCCCATGCCCAGGCAGCCTCGGCCCGCCATGGCACCGATGGATGATTCTTCGGGTGACACTACGAGAAAGATGATGATCGCTGCGATTATCGCTGGCGTCTTCGTCATTACGCTGGTGTGCGGCTATCTGCTGAAGGACTACTTCTTTTCCGAAGTTGTTGTCTCGGAGGGTTCCTCTCACCAGACGACATCGGAAGCCGTAGCGAGTACGCAGATACATCCATTCGTCGCCTTCACGACGCCTACTGCCTCCTCAGGATCCCATGTTCCTGCGCTCTGATCTTCTGCCCGCCGCTCATGTTGATGCCGACCCGTGGTGGAAGAACGCGGTCCTCTACCAGGTGTACCCCCGCTCTTTCCAGGACACGAACGGCGACGGGATCGGAGATCTCGACGGTATCTACAGTCGCCTCGAGTACCTGGCGCGCCTTGGGGTCGACATCATCTGGATCTCCCCCATCTATCGCTCGCCGCAGGCCGACAACGGCTACGACATCTCCGACTACCGCGACATTGACCCGCTGTTTGGCGACCTGGCAGCCTTTGACACCCTCGTTGCGCGCGCCCACGAGCTGGGTATGCGCGTGGTGATGGATCTGGTAGTCAACCACACGTCGATCAAGCACCCGTGGTTCGTTGAATCGGCATCGGGGCGCGAGTCTGCGCGCCGCGACTGGTACTACTGGCGTGATCCGCGCCCAGGCCTCGAACCGGGCACGCCAGGCGCAGAGCCGACGAACTGGGAGTCTTTCTTCGGTGGTTCTGCCTGGGAGTACGACCCAACCTCGGGCCAGTACTACCTCCACTTGTTCGCCCGCGAGCAGCCGGATCTGAACTGGGAAAACCCGCAGGTGCGCGACGCGGTCTACGACATGATGAACTGGTGGCTTGATCGCGGTGTCGACGGCTTCCGTGTCGACGCAATCGACGTTATCTCCAAGCGCCCGGGCCTGCCCGATGGAGGCCCCGCCCGTGCTCCCTTCGGTGTCGGTCACGAGTGCTTCGCTGATGGCCCTCGCCTGCACGAGTTCCTCCAGGAGATGCACGAGCGCACGTTCGCGCTCCACCCCGGCACGTTCACGGTCGGCGAGGCTTCCAATGCCTCCCCCGAGTCCGCCCTCCTGTTCTGTGATCCGGCCAGGCGCGAGTTCAACATGCTCATCCAATTCGAGCACGTGAACCTCGGTCAGGAGAACGGGAAGTTTTCCCCGCGTCCCCTGGCTGACGGCGAGTTGGCCGACGTACTGACTCGCTGGCAGGAGACCCTGGGCGAGCGTGGCTGGAACGCCCTGTACCTGGAAAATCACGACCAGCCGCGGGCGGTGGCGCGCTTCGGGGATCCCCAGAACGCCTGGTTCGAGTCTGCGACCGCCCTAGCAACCGCGTATTTCCTGCAGCGTGGTACACCCTTCATCTACCAGGGCCAAGAGATCGGCATGCTCGGCGGGCAGTTCACCCGACCCACCGATTTCCGTGACGTCGAATCCCTGAACTACCTGCGCACCCATACCGGCGATGATGTGCCCGCCGGTCTGGCGGCTATCTCGCGCGACAACGGACGCACCCCGATGCAGTGGGATTCCTCCCCTAACGCCGGGTTCACGAGTGGAACGCCTTGGATCGACGTGCCTGCCTCGGCCTCGCATATCAACGTCGAGGCACAGCTGGAGGATCCTTCCTCCGTTTACGCGTACTACCGCGCGCTCATCGAGGCACGCCACCGAGTGCCGGCACTGACGGTCGGCTCCTTCGAACGTATCGACGCTGGCGATCCTGCCCTGTTCGTCTATCAGCGCTCCTGCGAGGGGTCCGCTGTTCTCGTTGCCGTGAATCTCTCGGGACGCGCAATCGTCCCGTCAGGCGCTCTCATCGACGAGGCCTTCCCTTCTTCGCGCTGGAACCTGTACCTGGGAAACACAGCGGATTCCTGCTCCGACACCGAGCAAGAAACACTGAACCCGGCCCCGGCCTCGTCCATGGCCCCCTGGGAAGCGCGCGTCTACCTGGCAGCACGCTAAGCGCTGACGGGTACTGAAGACGCCGACACGAGTGGGTGGGAGGAACATTACTCCTCCCACCCACGTCAGTTGTGCGCGTGCCGCGCAAGACTCAGCGGTGGCGACGCTTGGCTGCCACGAACGACAGACCCGCGAACGCGACGATTCCCGCCAACACGCCCAGCCCAGCGGCGTCGGTACCCGTCGACGCCAGGTTCGGCGTCGGCGACGGTGTTACCGAAGGAGTCGGGGCCGGGGCGGAGGGCGTCAT
>SKEK01000100.1_pt1 | contig 57990 bp, 59 predicted proteins | sample 4826761 | NCBI WGS metagenome assembly SKEK01 (sample SAMN11008811, study PRJNA524170) | human gut metagenome | biome: Human fecal sample; material: Feces; isolation source: fecal sample from pouch patient p32 | host: Homo sapiens | place: Israel: Tel-Aviv | collected 2015-10-13 | reverse complement strand
CCACGTACCCCATCCCCAAGAAAAGAAGGCACTAGGCGCTAGACGAGCCCAAGTTCAAAAAATCATAAGAACCGGTGACCACAGCCACAGCAATGCTGATCGCCGCAACAGCGATGGCAACACACACCGCCGCGACGTCAGACATTCCCACCGTTGACGGGCGCGCCCACGTCCGTTTCCCTGGAGCACCAAAACCACGGGCATCCATCGCCGTCGCTAATTTATCGGCACGGCGCAACGCAAGAACCAACAAAGCAAAAACCATGGTGAACGCGCGGAAAATGCGACCATCATTAGCCAAACCACGGCTGCGACGCGCACGCCCCAACGCCTGCCAATCCCGCCGGAACAGCCCCACCATCCGAACAGCAGACACCGCACCAATCACAAAACGCGCCGGAAAATGCAACACCTGGGCCAAGCCATCGCCCAAACGCGTGGAATCCAGAGTGCGCGCAACGATAATCACAGGCAAACTCACCGCCAGCATTCTCACCATGATCGCGGCGGCAAGCATCAGCGAATTATCAGTCACGTGCGCATAAAAGAAAGAGAAATACTCATGCCCACCCCGCTTGCCGTACAACGCCATCGATAGGCCCGCCACCGGCAGCACCGCAAACACGGGCCACGCCGTCTTCGCTAGCTGGACAAGACCGACGCCACACAGCGGAGCCAGCGCAACCACAAACGCTAGGCACACAGCAGCCGACACAACGTCGACACTAAACAACAGTGGGGTCGTTAGCAGCATCACCGCGATGAGCCGAACAACCGGGTTGACCTTCTCAAGCACATTCATCGCGCAGCCTCCAGATTCCAGCGCTGGTCCCCCATCAATTCAATAAACAAGGGATCATGCGTGATGGAAATAACCGCCGAGCCCGCGCGCGTCAGGTCCCTCAATAGCTCCACGAGCTCGAAAAATGTGCGACGGTCCTGACCAAAAGTGGGTTCGTCCAGAATGACAATCGATGGTTTCGCCATCAACGCCGTCGCCACCGACAGACGCCGCTTTTGTCCACCCGACAAGGTGAAAGGATTGGCATGCTGCAATTGCTCCAGGCGCAATCGTTCAAGCAATGACGCCGCCTCGGCCTCTGCCGCTACACGATGTTGGCCGTCCAAGCGCTTCAGGTAGGATTTCACCCCACCGAACTGGCCGAAGAAGCGGGCAAGCCCATTGGGGGGCAGGGTTTGCGACGCCGCAGCCAACAAAAGTTCTTCCCTCACAGTGGGGGCCATGAATTGGTGCTCCGGGTCTTGGAACACAAAACCTATTCGCCGCGCCAGGGCCCGCGAGCTCCATTGCTGCGGCGGGCGCTTGTATTCTTTGACCTGAATTGTGCCAGCTAGGGGCTCTAATAGGCCGGCTAGAGTCAGCGCCAATGTCGTCTTGCCAACCCCATTGACACCCGTAATCACCGTGGAGCTACCCGCGAAAACCTCTAGATCAAGACCACTAGTGTCCGAGGAACACCGGGCGGTAGAGCACTGCACAACAGTGCCCATGGGAGCATCTTTTGCCCACCCAGTGACCAAACCGCGCGTCTGCAACACGGGCTGCTCCTTCATATCCCCGGCAGACTGCTCGTGGACGACAGGCATTCCAGCATCATCGCCACGGTTCTCGTCATAGGCTTCAGGAACCCAAATGCCGATGCGCCGCAAAAACTCGGAAGAACCCACCAAAACATCCTCGGGGGAACCGTCAGCGACCACAGCCCCCGCCCCGTTGCTCTCCGCGGCGTCATCATCGGAACGACCAAGAACAATCACCCGATCTACCTGCGGCGCCCAAATATCCACCCGGTGCTCAACTACCAACAAGGTCGCGCCCGTAGCATCGACGCATCGCTGGACAGCAGCCAGCAAATCCCGCGTGCCTTCCGGGTCTACGTTGGCGGTTGGCTCATCCAACACGATGACGTCCGGCTGCATCGCAATCACACCAGCCAACGCCAGACGCTGCTTCTGCCCACCCGATAGCTCCGAAGTCGGGTGGTCTAGCGGAAGATCCAGCCCCACCATGGACAACGCCTCCGGGACCCTACGCCAGATTTCTTCGCGCGCAACACCCATGTTTTCGCAACCAAACGCGACGTCATCACCCACCCTGGCGTACATCACCTGCGAGTCAGGATCCTGCAACACCATGCCGACACGACCAGGCGCCGGCGGTTGATCCCCGACGGTCAGCTGACCTTCGAACTCGCCCTCGTCGGGCCCAAGAACCCCCGCAACCGCAGCCAACAAAGTCGATTTTCCCGCACCAGAGGCACCAACAAGAAGTACCCTCTGCCCAGCAGGAATATCAATATTGACGCCGCGGAAAGCAAACTGTTTGCGCGTGGAATGACGAAAACCTAAACCACGCGCGACAATGCGGTCACCCACGGAAGCGCTACACCGTCTTCATGCGCTCGCGACCAGCAGAGAACTTGTCCAGCGCACCAGTCTGAGCCAACGCACGAACCAAGAAGAAGGACAGCAGACCAGCCAAAATAGCGCCAGAAATCATCGAGGTAATGCCGTAAATGACGTTGAATTCGATCGACTTCGCCAAGTTGCCGTACATGAACAGCTCAAGAATGACAGCGCCCAGCCCTGCCCCGGCACCCGCCAGCATCGCGACACCGGCACCAAATCGGCGGTACGCGAAAATCAAGAAGATCAATTCGGCGCCCAACCCCTGGGCAAGACCCGAGTACAACACGCCGATGCCCCACACGCTGCCCAAAGAAGCAGACACACTGGCGGCAAGAAGCTCACCGATAAACGCGGCGCCCGGCTTGCGAATAACAAGCATCACCATCGGGCCACCCAACAGCCAAATACCCAACGCCAAGCCGTGGAGGCCCGGAGTCAGAGCAGACAAGCTGTCGCCCCAAATGACGCCGACGGTGTTCCACACCCAGAAAATCAGGCCAATAGCAACAGACAATACGCACGCCACGATGATGTCGATAGCCCGCCAGGATCGACGCGGCGTTGCGCCAAACTGCGGCTGTGTTGAGGGTTGTGCGGAAGGTTCAGAAGACGCAAAAGACATAGAAGTTTCTCTCTCCCTATCGCCGGTATTAACCGGATCAGGTTCGGACGGTTTAGGCTCTCAGCCTCCAAGGAGGCACCCGTGGACGTTTAAAGGTTAGCACGTCCAAACCCGCAACCTAATTGGTGGCCGTGGCCTCCCCCATCCGCGTGAGTATGGGCGGTAGCAACCTGCACACAAGTAGACTGAACCGCATGAGCACCACATCCAGCACCCCAGCCCCTGCCCGTGCGCGCAGCAACCGCGTACACACACCATTGACACTGTGTGCTGGCACAACAGCCGCCCTCACCGCAGTGTTAACGCTTTCTGCGTGTTCTTCCAACGATGGGTCGGCGGACGCCTCTTCTGTCGCAGATGCCGCTGTCACGGCGTCGCCTTCGTCTTCATCCAGCACCCCCGCCGCCGCTGCAGCCGTTGCACCGTGTGCGGCCCACAACCTTGTCGGCACCATCGAACAGGTCCAGGGGGCCGCAGGTTCCACCATTATTGACGTGTCCCTGCGCAACGATGGCCCCTCGTGCACTGTCGCGGGCTTCCCTGGCGTCAGCTTGATAGACGTGGATGGATCCCAGATTGGCGCCGCTGCTGACCGCGAGCCAGCCTCTGCTACCCCGCAGTCATTGACGTTGGCCACGGGAGACGCGGCGTCATTTAGCGTCCGCAGCACCAACGCGTTGGCCTTCGATCCGAAAGAATGCAACACGATCGATTCCACCGCTTTGAAGGTTTACCCACCCGCGGATACCGAGTGGGTTACCCTACCGCTGACTGTCACAACCTGCGGAAATGAGCAAATCCACACGCTATTTACCGGGATGGTGCGTTAAATGGCGGGGGGCCTCGCGGCGCTTCTTGATGACGTCGCGTTGATCGCCAAGGCAGCTTCCGCCAGCGTGGATGACGTGGCTGCGGCCACTGCCAAAACCTCGGCTAAGGCCGCAGGTGTCGTCATCGATGATGCCGCCGTCACCCCGCAGTTCGTGCACGGGGTGACTCCCGCGCGCGAACTTCCGATTATTTGGCGCATCGCTAAAGGTTCACTTTTTAATAAAGCGATCATTATTTTGCCGATCGCCTTGGCCTTGAACTATTTTGCCCCCTGGGCTTTGCCGCCGTTGCTGTTGATCGGCGGCCTATTTTTGTCCTTTGAGGGCGCGGAAAAAATCCTTGAAGCCGTGGGCTTTCTCAAACACCACGACGATGACGCCGCGGATACCCCCATCGCCGCGCAGGAACCTGCTAGCGCCAAGGAGCAGGAAAAGTCGCTGGTAATGGGCGCGATCCGCACGGATCTGATCCTGAGCGCCGAGATCATGATCATCTCCCTAGCTGAGGTAGCTCAGCGCTCCCTGGGTATTCAGATCGCTGTGTTGTTAACTGTGGCTCTGGTGATCACCGCTGGTGTGTACGGCGTTGTCGGAGTGTTGGTCAAACTCGACGATATTGGATTAAGAATCTCGACACGCCCCAAGGCGAGCGGGTTTGGTGTTCATCTGGGCAGGGTGATGGTTCGAGCCATGCCCATTATCTTGGAGATCCTGTCGAAGGTCGGCACCTTCGCGATGCTGTGGGTGGGCGGGCACATTGCCATCCATAACTTGCACGAGCTCGGCGTTGATGGGCCGCATCATGTTGTTGAGTGGTTGCTGCACGCGACGCACTCAGAATCGGCAGGCGCGGCGTCATGGGTAGTGGACACATTCGCTTCCGCCGCATTTGGCCTGGTGGTCGGTTCGATCATCACTGCAGTGGTTCTGGCACTAAAAGCGCTCGTATCGAAGAAATAAACACGCTGTTTAACAGGGAGAAGGGTTAGCGCCATCCTCATCCGCCCAGATGTCTTCGAACCGATTTCTTCTCGAAGAATGAAGCTACAAATCCGCGATGCCCTGGTCGGCCAAATTCCAGGTGCGCCCGCCACCGTTTCGGGCCCTGACTTCATTAGCGTAGTGATTGTGACGCTGAAGAGCACGCGCCAAAAAGATGAAGGTCAAACCTGTGAAATGTTGATCAAGCAGCAACGATAGGCACGATTTTGTCAAGTTGCTCAGCTACTACACTCTGGGCCTTTTCCAGATCATAGCGACTCTGAAGATTCAGCCAGAACTGAGATTCGATCCCAAAATAACGACCTAACCGAAGCGCGGTATCCGCAGTGATTGCGCGCTTGCCATGAACGATTTCATTTATCCTGCGGGGTGGCACTTCAATATCAACGGCCAGTTTGTGTTGCGTAATGCCAAACCCTTTGATGAAATCCTCCATCAGAACCTCACCAGGATGTATCGGCTCATATAATTTTTCGGCCATGATTCTCCTTAATGATAATCCTCAATGATCACGTTCTCTGGGCCTGCCTCAGTCCAGTTAAAGCAAATCCTCCATTGACTGTTAATCCGTATACTGTACTGACCTTTTCGGTCCCCTTTCAAAGCCTCAAGCCGATTCCCCGGCGGAACTCTCAGGGAATTCAAGGAGGTTGCAGCGTCCAGGAGCTGAAGCTTGCGATTAGCAACTCTATGAATCCTTGGATCAAGCTTTGGAGCCGGTTCGCGCAGCCACACAAGCTCCGTGTCGCGGTTACCAAATGATCTGATCACAAAATAATCATGCCAAACATAACTCTTCGCGTCAATAACGCTGTGCGTTAACTTTAGAGCGATCAGTGCAGGAGCAGCTCGAGTCAGTGCTCGACTGGATGGACTAGGCGATCACTTAGACGTTGAATTTGAATTCGACGGTATGCCGTTGCAAAGTTACTTTCTCGTTAGCCTGCAACAATCAAAAAACAGTAATTTGCGTCAGTACACAGAGAACATATGGGGCGCAAGGAAACACGTATAGGTTTTGCGGGATGGGCGTGGACGCCAACGTGAAGATTCTGGAGAACTTTGCCACCCACGTCGCCCCCGCGTGGGCGTGGCAGCCAAACCGCGAAGGACTAGTCCTCGGCTATCCCATCGACTAATTCTTGCAGGTCACAGGACCTTCGCGTGACTGCCAGTACAGCCCATTTTGAATAGTTCAGCACACGTTGTACTGTTCAGCACATGCTGACTATTGCTTCGCGCCTCAACGTCATGAACCGGTTCGGCCGGGCCCTGGCTGATCCGACGCGCTCCCGAATCCTGCTAACCCTACTGGACGGTCCGAGCTACCCGGCCGTGCTCTCGCAAAGCCTGGATCTCACCCGCTCGAACGTCTCGAACCACCTGTCCTGCCTGCGCGATTGTGGCATCGTCGTCGCTGAGCCGGAGGGCCGCAGGACCCGCTACGAAATCGCCGATCCGCACCTCGCGGCGGCGCTCGAAGCGCTGGTCCACGCGACGCTGGCCGTCGACGAGAATGCCCCCTGCATCGACACTGAGTGCTCGGTGCCCGGCTGCGGCGATAAAGGAGCGGACGCATGAGTTCAGCATGTGGATGCGAACACGAACCCGCCACGGAGATCGGCGATCTCGATCGGCCATGGTGGAAGGACCCTGAGCTACTGCTACCGATCTTCTCCGGCGTAGCCCTCATTACAGGACTGGCGCTGGACTGGTCCGACTTGGAGACGCCCGCGACGGTACTGTATTGGGTTGGTCTGCTGTTGGGCGCTTACACGTTCGCGCCTGGAGCAATCCGGAACCTTGTCACGAAGCGCAAGCTCGGCATTGGCTTGCTGATGACGATCAGCGCGGTCGGCGCGGTAATCCTCGGCTACGTCGGAGAGGCTGCGGCTCTAGCGTTCCTGTACGCGATCGCTGAGGCACTGGAAGACAAGGCGATGGACCGGGCCCAGGGCGGACTGCGGGCACTGTTGAAGTTGGTGCCGCAGACCGCGACGGTGCTGCGCGACGGCACGACGGTCGAGGTCGCAGCGAAGGACCTCGTGGCTGGCGAGCTGATGCTCGTTCGCCCTGGGGAGCGGATCGCCACGGACGGCATCATTCGTTCCGGACGCTCCAGCCTTGACACCTCAGCGATCACCGGAGAATCCATTCCGGAGGAGGTCGCACCCGGCGACGAGGTGCCCGCGGGAGCGATCAACTCCGCCGGTGTTCTGGAGGTCGAGACGACCGCAGCTGGAACGGACAACTCGCTGACCACACTCGTGGACCTGGTCGAGCAGGCGCAGGCGGAAAAGGGCGACCGCGCCCGGATCGCCGACCGGATTGCCCAACCCCTAGTGCCCGGAGTGATGATCCTGGCGGTGCTGGTCGGCGTGATTGGCTCGCTGCTCGGCGACCCCGAGACGTGGATCACCCGCGCGTTGGTGGTCCTGGTCGCAGCATCGCCGTGCGCGCTGGCAATCTCCGTGCCGCTGACGGTCGTGGCCGCGATCGGCGCGGCCAGCCAGTTCGGCGTGGTCATCAAGTCCGGCGCGGCGTTCGAGCGGCTCGGCGGCATCCGTCACCTGGCGGTGGACAAGACCGGAACCCTTACACGCAACCAGCCCGAGGTTACCGACGTGGTCCCGGCAGACGGATTCGATCGGGCGCAGGTGCTTGCCTTCGCGGCGGCAGTTGAGCAGCAATCGACGCACCCCCTCGCCGCGGCGATCGCGGCAGCGGTGCCCGAAGCGCCCTCTGCCCAGGACATCAGCGAGGAAGCCGGACATGGCATCGGCGGCACCGTCGAAGGTCGACGGGTGCTGGTGGGCAGCCCCCGGTGGATCGATGCCGGGCCACTAAAGGCAGACGTTGAGCGCATGGAGTCCGAGGGCCAGACCTGCGTCCTTGTCACCGTCGATGACGCCCTCGCCGGGGCGATCGGGGTCCGCGACGAGCTGCGGCCCGAGGTACCCCAAGTCGTGCAGACCCTGCACGCCAACGGCGTGGAAGTGAGCATGCTCACCGGCGACAACACTCGCACCGCCCGGGCGCTGGCTGAAATCGCCGGAATCGACGACGTGCGCGCCGAGCTTCGCCCGGAGGACAAGGCAAGCATCGTCGCCGAACTCTCCTCCAAGACGCCGACGGCGATGATTGGCGACGGCATCAACGACGCGCCTGCGCTGGCGGGCGCGACGGTGGGCATAGCGATGGGAGCGACCGGCTCTGACGCCGCGATCGAGTCCGCTGACGTCGCCTTCACCGGCCACGACCTCCGGCTGATCCCGAAGGCGCTGCAGCACGCCCGCCGAGGCGGCAGGATCATCAACCAGAACATCGTGCTGTCTCTGGCCATCATCATCGTGTTAATGCCGCTGGCGATCAGCGGCGTGCTGGGCCTGGCCGCCGTCGTGTTGGTCCACGAGGTCGCCGAAGTGATCGTGATCTTGAACGGCCTGCGGGCTGCGCAAGCGAAACGCTGAGGCTGCGACCGGCAAGTCTCGTAAGGGTTAAACCACACGCCGAGCGGACACACCTTGGGCCAGGCACGTAATTCGAGTTCACGGTCCGTCTCCGTGGAATCGGGATCGTACTCGGCGACCTGGCTCTTCGCGGCACGTACCCCAGCCGGTTAAGGGGCTCTTCGCGTTTCGGAGTGCGTAGCTGACCGCAGAGCCCGGTTCGGGGTGGCACAACATATAAGGGGTCCTGGCCGGTACAAGATGAGAGTTACGACGCTTCCATCTGACCGAACCAGGACCCTACTGTGCAGCCTAGTGGCAACCTCGTCGCAGACACCATCTGCCGCACGGCAGAAATCGGCTTGACGATCACCGCAGCCGCCGACGTCGGAACCTTCACCATCATCGACGCCGCCCCGGTCGCTGTCGAGGGGCACTGCCCCGACTGCACCCAACCCGGGAAACTGCGTGATCACACTGTCCGCCGACTGGTTGACCTGCCGGTCGTGGGGTTTCCCACCCGCCTGCACGTTCGTGTCCCCCGATTCACCTGCACCAATCAACAATGTCGGCGGAAAATCTTCCAAGCCTGCCTCAACTGCGCCAATGACGGGGCCAAGCTCACCGACCGGGTGACCGGCTGGATCCTCCAGCTACTGGCCATCGACCGGATGAGCGTGGCCGCCACCGCCAAGGCCCTCGGGGTGGGGTGGGAACTGGTCAATCAGGTCGCTGTGGACGCCTGCCGACAGCTCGTCTACGACAACCCCTCCCATCTGGACGGGGTGCGCATCCTCGGGGTGGATGAGCACGTGTGGAAGCACGCCCGGAAGCCAGGCAAGCCGTCGAACCTGGTGACGATCCTGGTCGACCTCACCCCGCTGGCCGATGGCCGTGGGCCGGCCCGACTACTGGATATCCGCCCAGGCCGCAGCGCGGACGTGCTGCGCACGTGGCTGCAGGAACGCGACCCTGGTTTCCGCAGCCAGGTGCAGGTGGTGACCATGGACGGCTTCACCGGCTACGCCACCGCCGTCGACCAGGTACTGCCCCAGGCGAGGAAGGTGATGGATCCGTTCCACGTCGTGCATCTGGCAGCGGACAAGCTCACTGGCTGCCGGCAGAGGCTCCAACGTGAGACCACGGGGCGTCGTGGACGCAAGGATGATCCGCTGTACAAGCACCGGCGGACCTTGCTGACCAGGAGGAACTACCTCACCGAGCGGCAGAACAGGCGGCTGGACCTGTTGTGGGCCACCGATGACGAATACGTGGCACTCGAGGTCACGTGGATGGCTCTCACAGGACATGATCCAGGCCTACGGGCACCCGAAGAAATCGGAGGGCAAGAAGTTGATGGAACGGATCATCAACACCCTGCGTAAGGGCGTGCCGAAAGGGTTGGAGGAGCTGGCCCAGCTGGGTCGGACGTTGTGGCGTCGGCGCGAGGATGTGCTGGTTTACTTCGACATCGGGGCGTCCAACGGGCCGGTCGAGGCCATCAATGGCCGGTTAGAGCATCTACGGGGGATCGCCCTGGGGTTCGGCAACCTCGACTACTACATCTTGCGGTGCCTGATTCACTCCGGGCAGCTGCACGCCCGGATCAACGCACTCTAAATCGTGAAGAGCCGACAAAGGGCCGGTGGCTGCGAGATTACAATCACCACCGGCCCCATTCCGCGTGTGGGGGTCTTCCACCGGTGTCCCGGTTAACTAACCTCCCCGGTCAGTACAGCTAGCGGCGACTTGTAAACCCGCCCCTTTTTCGCTTGGCCAGCCATGGGCTCAGTTCGCTGGTTCGATCTAGGCAAGCTCACGCCAACAAACTCCCCTCCATCATGAGACGGCGGACGCCACCTCATCGATACACCTCTCGGCGATGCCCGACCCGGAGCACAAGGATTATCAGCTCGCCATCCTGGACGTCGTATACGACACGATAGTCACCGACGCGGATGCGGAACTCTCCCCTGCCTCCCGCAAGCTGGATGAAGCCCGGCGGACGCGGGTCAGTGGCGAGGCCATCGATGGCCTCAAGCAGCCGACGAGCCACCGATTTGTCGAGCTTCCGAATAGCCTTAGCTGCTGAAGGAACGTAGCTGATCGCGTACGACATCCAACAGGTTCAGAGGCCAAGCTCGCGCATGAGCTCCGCGTGGGAGACTCGCCCCTCTTCGTTGCGAGCCTCGGCGGCACCACGGACATCAGCTTGGTCCTCCAATGCCTGCAGCGCACGATCAAAGAACTCGGGGGACACGACCACGGCACGGCGACCGGCTCCGCGCGAAGTGATCTCGACGGGCTCTCGCTGCGCTGCAGCGATGTAATCGCTCTGCCGACTACGGAACCGGGACAGGGTCACGGAAGTCATGACCTTATAGTACAACTTGTACAAGTTGCGCACAAGTAGACAGTGGACGCGACGCCCAGACGTTGAACCGGAACGTAACTACACGTTGAACTTGAACTCGACGACGTCGCCGTCAGCCATCACGTAGTCCTTGCCCTCCATGCGCACCTTGCCTTGGGCCTTAGCCTCCGCCATGGAACCGGCGGCAACAAGATCATCGAAGGACACAATCTCAGCCTTAATAAATCCACGCTCGAAGTCAGTGTGGATAACGCCAGCTGCCTGGGGCGCGGTGTCACCCTTGTGGATAGTCCACGCACGCGCTTCCTTGGGGCCTGCCGTCAAATAGGTTTGCAATCCGAGGGTATCGAAGCCGGCCTTAGCCAACGAATGCAAGCCGGGCTCATGTTGACCGACAGACTCTAGAAGCTCTGCGGCTTCCTCCTCGTCCAGTTCGAGCAGCTCGGTCTCCGTCTTGGCGTCTAGGAACACGCAGTCGGCAGGCGCCACCAGCTCGCGGAGTTCCGCCTTCTTGGCCTCATCGGTCAGCACGGCTTCATCAGAGTTGAATACGTACAAAAACGGCTTTGCAGTCAGCAAGTGAAGTTCACGCAGAGCTGCAAGGTCAACTTCAGACTGTGCAGCGAACAAGGTGCGGTCGTCTTCGAGGATTGCCTGGGCCTTTTTGACTGCCTCTACTTCTGAGGCCTTGGACTTGTCCTTCTTTGCTTCCTTTTCCAGACGCGGCAGTGCCTTTTCGATGGTCTGAAGGTCGGCGAGGATCAGTTCGGTCTCGATAACCGACATGTCGCTGCGCGGATCGACACGGCCATCGACGTGGATGACGTCGTCATCGGCGAATGCACGCACTACCTGGCAGATTGCATCTGCTTCGCGAATGTTGGCCAGGAATTTGTTTCCAAGCCCCTCCCCCTCGGACGCACCCTTGACGATGCCGGCGATATCGACGAAGGAGACGGTTGCGGGCAAGATGCGCTCCGAGCCGAAGATCTCGGCGAGCTTAGACAGTCGCGAGTCAGGCAGCTCGACGAGGCCAACGTTGGGCTCGATGGTTGCGAAGGGATAATTAGCCGCAAGAACATCGTTGCGGGTAAGTGCGTTAAACAAAGTGGACTTGCCAACATTGGGCAGACCGACGATTCCAAGAGTAAGGCTCACGGGCGCTAATACTATCAGCCAGCTGACCATAGATTCCTATAGCCCACTCGACCGCCCGCCCATAACCTGCTTTTCTACGACGATCCAACCTCGCGGTACAGTAACGCCGGCCCCACACCACTAGCCGGGTCGCACCGGGGGGCAACCATGGGGGGCTATTCCACCACCTTTTGTTATTATGTGTTGACTTTCAGGCCTAGATTGTGAACACCCTCACCATGGCCAGTGAGATTCGCGCTTGAGTACACTCCGCACCACCCCGCGGTCTGCGCAAAAAATACACATATCGTTCATTTCTAAAGTGAAAGGTCTTCGACCATGGCTGCACAGGAAGTTTCAAGCCCTGAGCGCCGCGAAGTGTTCTCATCCCGCATGGCATTTTTGCTGGCCGCTATCGGCTCAGCTGTGGGCTTGGGCAACATTTGGCGCTTCCCTTACGTCGCGTATGAATCCGGCGGCGGCGCATTCCTCGTTCCGTACCTGTTAGCGCTACTAACCGCAGGTATCCCCCTGCTCTTCCTCGACTACGCACTGGGCCACCGCTACCGCGGCGCCGCCCCCTTGGCTTTCCGCCGCATCAAGAGCTGGGCAGAACCGGTTGGTTGGATTCAGACAGGCATCTGTTTCTTCATCACCATTTACTATGCAGCCATCATCGCCTGGGCAGCCCTCTACACCGTCAAGTCGCTGAACAAGGCATGGGGCGAGGTACCACAGGACTACTTCTTCAAGTCCTTCCTCAAGATGGACGATTCCCAGACTTTCTCCACCTCGATCGTTCCTCAGATCGCGGTCGCTTTGGCCGTCGTGTGGATCGTCGCTATCCTCGTTCTGGCGATGGGCGTTGACTCTGGCATCGGCCGCGCGTCAAAGATCTTCATGCCGATCCTGACCGTCCTCTTCTTAATTGTTGTCATCGCTGCCCTGTTCCTGCCGGGCGCGGGCACCGGCCTCGATGCACTGTTTACTCCGCGTTGGGAAGCTCTGAAGGACCCGAGCATCTGGGTCGCAGCGTACGGTCAGATCTTCTTCTCCCTATCTGTCGGCTTCGGCATTATGCTGACCTACTCCTCCTACCTCAAGCCCCGCACTAACCTGACCGGCACCGGCCTGGTCACTGGTTTCGCGAACTCTTCTTTTGAGCTGCTCGCAGGTATCGGCGTCTTCGCCGCTCTGGGTTTCATGGCTAACCAGCAAAACGTTGCCGTGGATGAGGTCGTGAGCTCCGGCATTGGCTTGGCGTTCATCGCGTTCCCGACCATCATCAACAACATGCCAATGGGCGCCATCTTCGGCACCCTGTTCTTCGGCTCCCTGACCATCGCCGGATTCACCTCCCTGTTCTCGCTCCTTGAGGTCGTTGTCTCCGGTGTCAAGGACAAGCTCAATCTCGAGCGCAAGACTGCCGCCATCGGTGTTGGTGTTGCGATGGCTCTGCTCTCCCTGGCGTTGTTCTCCACCACCTCGGGCTTGGTCACCCTGGACATCATGGACAAGTTCACCAACAACGTTGGCATCGTCGCCATCGCTTTGATCTCCATCGTCGTGATCGACTGGATCCTGCGCCGCATCGACGAGCTTGCCCTCCACCTCAACGCTGTCTCCTCCTTCAAGGTCGGCACCATCTGGCGTATCTGCGTCGTGAACGTCACGACCATCGTCCTGGGCTACACCCTGCTGCAGGAGCTCATCTCCCTCATCAAGGAGCCCTACGGCGGCTACTCGCACGCCCAGGTACTGCTCTACGGCTGGGGTGTTCTGGCTGTCGTCGTACTCGGTTCCTTCATGCTCTCTGTGATGCCGTGGAAGGGTAACCAGCCGCTGCAGGGCCCGCCCGGCTCGGACTTCGGTGTCGACCCCAACTCCTTGGAGCTCAGCGTGGAGCGCCCGCAAAAGTACGTTCCCGACAATGGGGATGCCGTTCCCGCAACGAAGGAGGCCTAAACCATGAGTGGTATTGCCGTAATGATGATGGTGTTGTTCATGGTTGTGATCTGGGGTGGCCTCGCTGCTTCGATCGCCACGTTGCGCCGCCACCCGGATGAGCAGTCCGGCTTGCTGGGTAGCAATGACTACGCCACGGACGACGCACTGATCGCCCACGAAGGACACTAACCTTTCTCACCCGGCCGACCGCGCACGGCTACCGGGTGTTGCTAATCCACGCCCCCTATTGTGTAGTGGCACAATAGGGGGCGTGTTGTCTTCTAACCCGCATGCAGTCGATGAACTGCACGATGCTGACGTCGCGTCACACGCTCACCCACGCGACCGTACCGGCGTCATCATTGAGGGTTTAAAACAGCTCGCGTGGTGGTCTCTGCGCATCTTGGTAATCCTGGCAGGCACCTATGTCACCTGGCTGTTATTGGGTAAATTCTGGCGTGGCATCCTGCCCGTCGCTTTGGCGATCATCGTCACCACCGTGCTGTGGACTCCGACGCAGTGGCTGTGCCGGCTCAAACTGCCGCGTGCGGTCGCCGCTCTGATCACTTTGCTCGGCAGTGTTGGAGTGGTGGGGGCATTCTTCGCTTTCATCGCACCGAGTGTGGCACAGCAGATGCCCGGCTTATATTTTCAAGGGTTCGAGGGGATCCAGCGCATTGAACTGTGGTTGCAAGGCCCGCCGCTGAATCTACACGATGAAGACCTCAACAATTACTTCGCCGCCGGCACAGCCTGGTTGCAAAATCAGTCGGGCACTATCGCCGAGCGCCTGTTCGCCGGTTTGGGTAAGGCATCGAGCATCGTCGTCAACGTGGGTATTGTTTTGGTTCTCACCTTCTTTTTCCTTAAAGATGGGGACCGCTTCCTGCCCTGGCTTAACTCTGTGGTCGGCCGACGTGCGGGGGGCCCTTTAAGGGAGCTACTCGCCCGCTGCTGGGTCACCTTGTCGGGCTTCATTCGGGCTCAGGCGATCGTTTCGTTTGTTGACGCCGCGTTCATTGGCCTTGCTCTGGTCATCATGGGGATTCCACTGGCTTTGATGCTGGCGATGCTGACATTTTTCGCGGGCTTCGTCCCGATTGTTGGGGCATTCGTTGCCGGCGCACTGGCTGTCATGGTGGCGTTTGTGGCTAAGGGGCTGACTGCCGCCATTGTTGTACTGGTGATCGTCGTTGCCGTGCAGCAGCTAGAAGGCAATATTTTGTCACCGCTGTTGCAGTCGAGGGCGATGAATCTTCACCCGGCCGTGGTGCTGTTGTCCGTCACTATCGGCGGTTCCCTTTTTGGGATCCTCGGCGCGTTTTTTGCTGTGCCGGTCGCCGCGATGGTCGCTGTGCTGCTGCGCTTCATCGGCGACATGATTGATCTAAAAACCGGCGCCCGAACACCTGAAGAGGTGGAGTTTGTGTCGCAGCGAGAATTTTTTTCTGAGCTTTTTCCCACCACACCTGCCCGATCCGAAGCGGCATGCCCAAAAGATGAATAACTTGGGCCGGCTGCTGCGGGTGATTTAGTCCCCGATGGGCTAACATAACGTTTTGTGACTTCACAGCCTGCGCGCACTTCGCGCCCCACTCCCCCGCCCCGCAGGGCCGGTGGTTTTGGCATACCGCTGTGGTCTGCCCTATCGATACTGATCGCCGCGTTGGCTACCGGTGTGCTTCTCAGCGTCCTTGGCTCTCACCTGGGCTGGCAATACCTAGCATGTTTCGCGGTTGGTGCGCTACTAACTTCCCTTCTGGTTGAGGTCCGCGGCTTAAACATTTTCGCAGCATGCGTCCCTATTTTCTTCGCTTTTGTAACCCCCGTGGCGTCATGGTTTGTATCGGATTCCATGGCTCCGGACGCGTCGAAGGGGTCCTTGGGGCGTGCAGACATGGTCGCCGCGGTGTACCCACTGGCTGTGTTTTTCCCTGCCCTGTTGATCGTCACGCTGCTGGTATGTTTCATCGGGTTGCTGCGCTATTTGGCTGCCCGTAACCGTGCGCGGGCACGCGCCGCTGCGCTCGCTCGCGCTCGCAGAAAAGAACAGTCGGCAGACAGGGCGAATGTGGCTGCGACAACCCGTGTACGCACCCGCCGCGCCCGTGGCGAGCGCCCACAACAGGTCACAGTCGACGAGCTACTGCGAACACGAGGCGCCACGCATTCTTCACGACGCCGCGCCAGCGCTTCGGGAGAGCGCCGGGTCGTTGTTGACCGCCAACAGACCACCCGACTAGGCGGCGATACTCCCCGAACGCGGCCCCCACGCACGCAAAGCAGCACTGCTTATCGCGAATTCCGCCCGCGTGAGGGACATCGCGATGCTCCTCGCTATCGTGATAGCCGCCGCGACAGCCGCTAGTACACAGCAACAAATAAACAAAAGCCGGACGCTCACCGATGCGTCCGGCTTTTCGACTACGTGCTGAGTCTATGTCCTGCGTCCGATTATCGCTTCGATCGATCGGCCGGGCGGAGTTCACGCGGAAGGCCAAAGACCAATTTTTCGCTTGCGGTAGTGACTGTCTCGACGTCATTAAATCCATGTTCGGCTACGAGGTCGAGTACTCCCTGCACCAGAATCTCCGGAACGGATGCGCCGGAGGTAAGCCCAATGGTTTTAACCCCTTCGAGCCATTCGGGTTCGATTTGATGGGCGTAATCCACAAGGTAACTTGCGGCCGCACCATTTTGCAGCGCAACCTCCACCAAACGCTTAGAGTTCGAGCTATTCTGCGAGCCAACAACGATCACCAGATCGCACTGGGGCGCGATTGCTTTGACTGCCACCTGGCGGTTCTGGGTTGCGTAGCAAATGTCGTCGCTCGGCGGATCTTGCAAGTTAGGGAACTTCTGCTTGAGCAGCTGCACGATGGTCATGGTCTCGTCGACAGACAGGGTGGTTTGTGACAACCAGATCAGCTTGTCATCGTCCGAGAACTCCAGTCGTTCAACCCCCTCTACCCCGTCAACGAGGTGAACAACATCAGGCGCTTCGCCAGCGGTGCCCTCGACTTCTTCATGGCCTTCGTGGCCAATCAGCAGGATCTGGTAGCCAGCTTTCGCGAAACGCTTGACCTCATTGTGCACCTTGGTCACCAGCGGGCAGGTGGCGTCGAGAGTGTGAAGGGATAGCTCTTTAGCTTCGCTATGCACGGCGGGGCTCACACCATGCGCGGAGAACACCAGGTGGGCACCTTCAGGAACTTCGGTGGTTTCATCGACGAAGATGGCGCCGCGCTCGGCCAGGGTGTCCACCACATAACGGTTGTGGACGATTTCTTTGCGCACGTAGACGGGGGCACCGTATTTTTCTAGTGCGCGTTCCACGGTTTCCACCGCCCGGTCAACGCCGGCACAATATCCGCGAGGCGCGGCCAAAAGGACTTTCTTCGCCGTGTCTGTCATGACGTCTAGGTTAACGTCTCGCGCTGGTTTTACCTACACTGGTGAGGCACTCGTAACTTCTTCGAAAGGCAGGCGCCCACTGTGAGCGATACCACCCCCGAGTCTCCTTGGCCGGTACGGGACTTAAACACCCGGGTGAAGCAGTGGATTGAGCGTCTGGGTCATGTGTGGGTTGAGGGGCAGCTAGCCCAGATTAATTACAAACCGTCGTGGAAGTTGTCTTATGTGACGCTGCGTGATCCTCAGGCCGAGGCTAGCGTGCAGTTGACGTGCCCATCCTCGTTGTTGCGCGATATGGATCTCTCCGATGGTGACCGCGTGGTGGTCTACGGCAAGCCTGCTTTTTATGCTGGTCGGGGCAGTTTTTCTTTGTGGGTTACGCAGATTCGCCGGGTGGGTGTGGGTGAGTTGTTGGCCCGGATTAACGCTTTGCGGGAGGCCCTTGCCCGAGAGGGGTTGTTTGATCCGGAGCGCAAGAAGCCTCTGCCTTTTCTTCCTCGGCGGGTTGGGTTGATCACGGGACGTGGTTCTGCGGCGGAGCGTGATGTGTTGGCTGTTGCGCGGGATCGCTGGCCCGAGGTCAACTTTGAGGTAATCAATACTGCCGTGCAGGGGCCTTCGGCGGTTCCTGAAATTGTGAAGGCGCTGAAGGTTCTTGATGACGCCGCGGGGGTCGACGTCATCATTATCGCGCGTGGTGGCGGCAGTGTTGAGGATTTGTTGCCGTTTTCGGAGGAGGCTTTGCAGCGGGCTGTGGCTACGTGTTCCACCCCGGTTGTGTCGGCGATTGGTCACGAGCCAGACAATCCGATTTTGGATAATGTTGCGGATGTTCGTGCTGCTACCCCGACGGATGCCGCTAAGCGTGTGGTGCCAGATGTGTTGGCCGAGCGTGAGTTGGTGGCGCAGTTGCGTGCGCGAGGGCGCCAGGCGGTGGTGGGCTATGTCAATAATCAGGCTGATTATGTGGGCCAGTTGGCGTCGCGCCCTGTGTTGGCGGATCCGTATACGCCTATCCATCGGCATGCGGAGGAGTTGGATGGGTGGCGCCGTCGGCTGCGCCGGGAGGTTGTGTCGCTTGTGGAGTCACAGAGTAATGACGTCGCGTCGCTGCGGGCTCGCGTGAAGGCTTTGGGCCCTGCGGCTACGCTTGCTCGCGGTTATGCGGTGGTGCAGGTCCGTGATCCCGATGCTCCTAAGCAGCAAGGTGCCGATGCTTATTCTGTGGTTACCTCCATCGGGGATGTGGCACCGGGTAGCCAGTTGAGGGTCCGCGTGGGTGATGGTTCCATGGGCGCTGCGGTTCTTAATGTGACACCAGCGGACTAGTTATCGGTTTAGTTATTAGGATGGCTGGCATGTCGACCCAAAAATCTTCCACTGGCCCCACGTTTGACCCCATTGAGCAGATGTCTTACGAGCAAGCTCGTTCTGAGCTCGCTGAGGTTGTGGGCATTTTGGAGCTGGGACAGATGTCTTTGGATGAGTCTTTGGCCTATTGGGAGCGCGGAGAAGCCTTGGCCAAGGCGTGCAAGGGCTTCTTGGACGGCGCTAAGCAACGCATCACTGCGGCTTTGGCAGTGCAGGTGGCTGAGGCTGAAGAAGATGATCCCGAGGCCGATGAGGAGTTCGGGGAAGGCTAGCTCGAGCTAGTTGCTCGCGGGGGTCGCTGCGCTTTCGGAGCGCTCGGGGTTCTCCGTGTTATCTATGGGCGTGGTTTTGAGGATTGCTTTCGCCATAGTGCGGTAGTCTTCCTCGGTCCCACCACCGGAGATGATGATTCTGACGTCTCCCAGGTCGGTGCCCCAGGCCTCGCCTGCGGTGGGGTCATCGGAGGTGTAGGTAGTGAAGGTCTGACCGTCGATGTCGACTGGCTCGCCTAGGGTGCGCACGTGGCGGTCGATGTGTTCGAGCGCGTATTTTAGGTCGGCTGATGTTTGGGTGAGCTGCACGTAGGTTGCGTTGGGGGTTACCCATCCGACGACCACCGCTGGTTGGTTGTTGAGACCCATGCGGCGCGCAGAATTGGGTATCCATCCTTCGGGCACATCCGGGTATCGCAGAGGGAAGGCCATGGCGCGTGACTCCATGGAGATTACAGCTGGCGCGTCGACCTCATGAACGGGCCCGTTCTCGGGGGCTCCTGGGTTGAAGCTGCACATGCCGGTAAAACCGACGGCGAATGCCATGAATGCGATGATGACCACCAGGGAGATGGTGATGTCTTTGCTACCTTGGAAGATGCGGGGTTTGTTTTCAGCCACGTGTCCCAGTATCCCACACCCCACCGTGTGCTTGAGAGCACACCCATTGGCGGGTAGAGGGTCAAGAACGTACCTGGGTTTTTATTTTCAAAGCGGCGCGCGATCGCCAAGAAAGTGACACAATTAAAGGGATGGTTTTTAAACCTTCGTTTTATATCACCATGTAGCAATGCCTCAGGAGGCACAAGAGCTGTGAACAATCAGAACAACGCATTTACTGCACACACTGATTCCCGAACCCCCGACCGTAACCTCGCGATGGAGCTGGTCCGCGTGACCGAAGCCGCCGCGCTTGCCAGTGGCCGGTGGGTTGGCCGCGGTATGAAGAACGAAGGCGACGGCGCAGCTGTTGATGCCATGCGTAAGCTGATCAATTCTGTTGATATGAACGGCGTTGTGGTGATCGGTGAGGGCGAGAAGGACGAAGCCCCGATGCTGTTCAACGGCGAGCGCGTCGGCACCGGTGTGGGCGCAGAGGTGGACATCGCTGTTGACCCGGTTGATGGCACCACGCTGATGGCTGAGGGCCGCCCGAACGCTATTTCTGTATTGGCAGCTGCCGAGCGTGGTTCGATGTACGATCCTTCCGCTGTGTTCTACATGCAGAAAATTGCCGTCGGCCCGGAGGCTGTGGGGGTTATCGACATCGAGGCTCCCGTGGAGTACAACATCAAGAAGGTTGCCAAGGCTAAGGGCATTGCGCCTTCGGACGTGACGGTTGTTGTGCTGGATCGTCCTCGCCACAACCAGCTGATGGCCGATATCCGCGCGGCTGGCGCCAAGGTTCGTATGATCAGCGACGGTGACGTCGCGGGCGCTGTTGCTGCAGCGCAAGACACCAATGCCATTGACATCATGATGGGCACCGGCGGCACCCCAGAGGGCATCATCACTGCCTGCGCTATGAAGTGCATGGGTGGCGAAATCCAGGGCAAGCTGGCCCCCACCTCTGATGAGGAAGCTCAGAAGGCTATTAATGCGGGCCACGACCTCAATCGTGTGCTCACCACCAATGACTTGGTGACCAGCGACGACTGCTACTTCGTTGCAACCGGCGTGACCAATGGCGACATGCTGCGCGGCGTGAGCTACCGCAAGAATGGAGCCACGACCCGTTCGTTGGTCATGCGTTCTCGTTCTGGCACCATCCGCTACATTGAGTCCGTCCACCAGCTGGCTAAGCTGCAGGAATACTCGGTAATCGATTACTCCTAAGTACCCCGAGCGATCGCCTGTCTGGTCGCTGTGATGTGGGAGGGGTTCGTCGCCGCAGGGCATTAGCGGCCGACGAACCCCTCCTTTTTCGCACCCGGCTGTTGGCTGGAAGATAGTGGCCACCACCTTTAGGGGGTGGCCACTATCTTCTGTCGATGCCAGAGAGAAGAAAATCAGCCATACTTGAAAGCGGTGCCTCACTGAGGCTTTCTACAACACAACGCTTTCACCAACTTTTAAGGTGGTTTTTATGACCGAGTACCGCATCGAACACGACACTATGGGCGAAGTGAAGGTCCCCGTCGACGCCCTGTGGCGTGCACAGACCCAGCGTGCTGTTGAAAACTTCCCAATCTCCGGCCGCGGCCTAGAGTCCGCACAGATCCGCGCTATGGGCTTGCTGAAGGCCGCCTGCGCACAGGTCAACAAGGACCGTGGCCTGCTTCCCGCAGAAAAGGCCGATGCCATCATCACCGCTGCTAAGGCTGTCGCTGAGGGCAAGCACGATGCTGAATTCCCGATCGACGTGTTCCAGACCGGTTCCGGCACCTCCTCCAACATGAACACCAACGAAGTGATCGCTTCGCTGTGTGCACAGGCTGGTGTTGAGGTTCACCCCAACGATGACGTCAATATGGGTCAGTCCTCCAACGACACCTTCCCCACCGCAACCCATGTTGCTGCAACCGAGGCTGCTGTCACCGATCTGATCCCCGGCCTAAAGGTTCTCCAGACCTCCCTGGAAAACAAGGCTAAGGAGTGGGAGAACGTCGTTAAGTCCGGCCGCACCCACCTGATGGATGCTGTTCCGGTCACCCTGGGTCAGGAGTTCGCTGGCTACGCCCGCCAGATCGAGGCTGGTATTGAGCGCGTCGAGGCTACTCTGCCCCGCCTGGGTGAGCTGCCGATTGGTGGCACCGCTGTCGGCACCGGCCTGAACACCCCTGCTGATTTCGGCGCTAAGGTCGTGGCCGAGCTGGTCAACCTCACCGATGTTAAGGAGCTGCGCGAGTGTGTGAACCACTTCGAGGCTCAGGCTGCTCGTGACGGCTTGGTTGAGTTCTCCGGCGCGATGCGCACCATCGCCGTGTCCCTGAACAAGATTGCCAACGACATCCGTTGGATGGGTTCCGGTCCGTTGACCGGCCTGGGCGAGATCCACCTGCCCGACCTGCAGCCCGGCTCCTCCATCATGCCTGGCAAGGTCAACCCGGTTCTGTGCGAGACCGCTACCCAGGTCGCTGCACAGGTGATCGGTAACGATGCTGGTGTGGCTTTCGCTGGTTCCCAGGGTGCTTTCGAGCTCAACGTGTTCATCCCGATGATGGCCCGCAACGTTCTCGAGTCCGCTCGCCTGCTGGCTAACACCGCCCGTGTCTTCGCTGAGCGTCTCGTCGATGGCATCGAGCCCAACACCGAGCGTATGAAGAACCTGGCTGAGTCCTCCCCGTCCATCGTGACTCCGCTGAACTCCGCCATCGGTTACGAAAACGCCGCTAAGGTCGCTAAGACTGCTCTGAAGGAAGGCAAGACCATCCGCCAGACTGTCATCGACTTGGGCTTCGTTGATGGCGAGAAGCTCACCGAGGAAGAGCTCGACAAGCGCCTCGATGTGCTTGCTATGTGCAACACCGACCGCGACAAGTAGAACCATGTAGACCTACGTCGTAGTTCGACGCAGGTCGGATAGACACCAGGTGGTGGCTTCCATTTTCACGGGAAGCCACCACCTTTTTATGCCTCCTGAGGTTGTCTGGTGCTCCCGTCCAGGGCCTAGCGCAGGAATCCCAGTGCGCTGCTGCCGCCTTCAATCAAGTCGATGACTGTGCGCTCTGCGCGGTCGAGGTAATCGTGGAGGAATGCTCGGGCCTGCCTGCGGGCAGCGTCCCTAGCCTCTTCACTGGTATTGGCTGCCTGTTGTACTGCGGTAAGAACATTGGCGAGCTCACGGTTGCCGTCTATGAAAGGCCCGTGGGTGGCGGCGAGGTCTCCCCTGTGCGCAGCACTTAAAAATGCCAGTCGCGACTGGACCATGATGATCCGCATGTCCTCGCTCAGTTTGGGAATACCAGCGACATCGACCAGTGCCAGGTGTACTTCTGAGTTGCTGGTGCCCACAGCCCGCCAATCGCCTTCTGCTTGGGCCTTGTACGCGGCATCGCACGCGGCAATCATCGTGTCGATGCACTGCTGTTGTTTGTCTTCGCTGGCGTAGGCGAAAGCGTCGATGGCAGCGAGTTGGACAAAGCGGCGGTAGACGTAGAGCTCTGCTGTCGCTTCCGAGTCGAAGCTGCGCAGGAACACACCTTTGTGGGGTTGATGGACAAGTAACTGCTGGCGTTGGAGGATGCGGAATGCTTCGCGCAGGGTGTTGCGAGAGACCTGGTAGTCCTGTGCACATTCTTGTTCGACGAGTTGGTCGCCGGGCTGGTAGAAACCGCTGGCTATGTCCTCGGATATTGCTGCCACTGCTTGGTTGACCGCCGAATCAGGGGTTCCGGCGGAGGAGCTACGTCGTGAGCTTGAGCCTGATGCGGGGGTAGTCATATGCACACCATAGCAAGATCTAATTGTGCTTCAGGACACAAGCCCCTATACTCAGAACAAATTTACCGAGATTGTTCAACAATCCCCCTCTATGGGGTGGAACAACTGTCAGAAAGGGCAAGCCATTGAGCGAGCACTCCCCCACCCCGCCGGCAACCACACCCGGCCCAACGACCAACATCGACTCTCCCGCCGACGGCGTAAAGAAGGCCAAGGGTCCACTGCTCGGCGCTATCTTCCTTATGGCTACCTCAGCCATCGGCCCGGGCTTCCTTACCCAAACCGCCAACTTCACCGCGCAACTGGGTGCGGCCTTCGCTTTTGCGATCCTGGCATCCATCGTCATCGACATCGCCGTGCAGCTCAATGTGTGGCGGGTCATCGGCATCAGCGGTTTGCGCGCGAGCGAATTGGGCAACCGCGTCGCTCCCGGCCTGGGATGGTTTTTGACCTTGCTCGTCTGCGTCGGCGGTTTGGTGTTTAACATCGGCAATATCGCCGGCGCCGGCCTAGGAACCAACGCTTTCCTGGGCGTCGATGCGAAGGTCGGCGGCACGCTGACCGCGGGCATCGCTATCGCTTTCTTCCTGATCAAGCGCCTGGGCCTAGCGCTTGACTACCTGATTGTTGGCCTGGGTGTGCTGATGATCGGCCTGACGGTGTACGTCGCGGTCGTGTCTCAGCCGCCGGTGGGCGAGGCTCTGCGCAGCTCAGTGTTACCGGACGAGTACAACTGGTTGGCTGTCACCACCCTGGTGGGCGGCACTGTGGGTGGCTACATCACCTACGCCGGCGCGCACCGCTTGTTGGATTCCGGCCAGACCGGCCCCGAGCACGTGCGTCAGGTTAGCCGCTCGTCGGTCACTGGCATCATTTTGACGGGCATCATGCGCATCGTGCTGTTCCTGGCTGTACTGGGTGTGGTGGCAGCCGGCACGAGCGATCTGTCCGGTGACGCTAACCCTGCGGGCGCCGCGTTCCGTATTGCTGCGGGCGAGGTTGGATTCCGTTTCTTTGGCATGGTGATGTGGGCAGCAGCTTTATCCTCGATCATTGGTGCGAGCTACACCAGCGCTTCCTTCCTGGTCAACCAGCGCCCGGACAAGCGGTTCACGCAGAATGTCGTGGCGATCGTGTTCATCGTGATTTCCTGCGCTGCGTTCGTTGCCATCGGTACCGCCCCGAAGCAGTTGTTGGTCTTCGCCGGCGCTTTCAACGGCCTGGTTTTGCCCGTGGGCTTTACGTTGATGCTTTATGTGGCGTTGTTCCGCTCGAAGGATCTGCTCAAGGGCTACCGCTACCCGAAGTGGTTGATTACCGCCGGTTTGTTTGCCCTGGCGATTGCGTGGTTCTTGGCGGTCAAGGCTTTCCAGCCGATGTGGGCTTTGCTCAGCGCTTAAAGGTAGTTGTTCGATGGTTGATTTGAATGCGGATCTGGGCGAGCGTTTCGGCCTGTGGCCTATGGGAGATGACGCCGCGATGCTCGCTGTTGTCGACCGCGCTAATGTCGCCTGTGGTTTTCACGCCGGTGATGCTGCGACGATGATCGATACCTGCACTGAGGCTGCCCGGCGCGGCGTCATGGTGGGTGCGCATGTGGGTTATCGGGATTTGGCTGGGTTTGGCCGTCGCGATATGGCCTATGCGCCACGAGAGCTGACGGCGGAGACGCTGTATCAGATTGGCGCGCTTGAGGCGTGTGCCCGGCGCGCCGGCACAGCTGTGTCGTATGTGAAGCCTCATGGTGCGTTGTATAACCGCATTGCCTGGGATCGTCCCCAGGCGGAGGCTGTGTTTGATGGTTTGCCGGAGGGCATGCCGATTATGTTGTTGGCGGGGTGCGAGGCCACCGAGTGGGCTCGCGAGCGCGGCATCGAAGTGATTGAGGAGGCTTTCATCGATCGCGCGTATACGGCGCAGGGGCGGTTGATGTCGCGTAGCCAGCCGGGGGCTGTGTTGCATGATCCGGAGGCCGCTGTGGCCCAGGCTGTGGCCTTTGCGCGGGGCGAGTCGATTACGTCCGTGGATGGCCAGGCTGTGTCTGTGCGTGCGGATTCTTTGTGCGTGCATGGGGATAATCCTGCGGCGGTTGAGTTGGCTCGTCGTGTGGCTGAGCGTTTGGATGCGTTGGGTCTTCGATGAGGGTTCGTGCGTGTGGTGAGTCCGCGTTCATCGTCGATGTGGCAAGCAGTTGCCCGGCGGGTTCTGAAGTGTTGGATTGCGTGTTGGACCTGACGGCGCAGATTGGCGCCGCGGTGGATTCCGGCCAGGTGGCGGGGGTTGTTGATGTCGTGCCGGCTGCGGAGACGCTGCTGGTTGTCTGCGATCCTGCGCGGGTGCGCAATGTGGTCGCTTTTGTGTCTGGGTTGTCGCCGCGTGCTGCGGCCCAGGCCCCCGCGGCGTCATCAATAAAGGAGATCGAGGTGACCTACGATGGGCCGGATCTTCATGACGTCGCGGATAGTTTCGACATCAGCGTGGATGCTGTGGTCCGCTGGCATCAGGATCAGGTGTGGCAGGTGGCGTTTGGGGGTTTTGCGCCGGGCTTTTTCTACCTCGTGGGGCAGGGTGAGCGGCGTGAGGTTACGCGGCGTGAGACTCCTCGGCCGAAGATTCCTGCTGGGTCGGTGGGGTTGGCGGGTCGTTTTAGTGGTGTGTATCCGAATGCGTCGCCGGGTGGTTGGCAGTTGATTGGCCGTACGGATGCTGTGTTATTTGATGTTGATCGCACTCCGCCGGCGTTGCTGGCCCAGGGGATGGGTGTGCGCTTTGTTGATTCTGAGGGGCGTGTCTGATGGGCGTGGATAGGTGCGAGGGCGTGGATACGTTCGAGGTTATTGCGACAGGGCCGCAGACGCTTATTCAGGATCGTGGGCGGGCTGGTTTTGCGTCTGTGGGTGTGTGCGCCTCTGGCAGTTTTGATCGTTTGTCGGCGGCGCGGGCCAACCATGCTGTGGGCAATGATCCCGACTGTGCGGTACTGGAAGTGCTGATGGGTGGGTTGGAGTTGCGGGCGTTGCGTTCCGCGATGCTGATTGTCACGGGTGTGGCGTGCTCGGTGACGGTGTTTCCTTCCAGTGGGCAGCCTGCGCGCAGGTTGTTTAGCAATAGGGTTGTTGACGTCGCGGAGGGCGACTGCATCAACATTGGGATGTTTTCTGCTGGTATGCGCGGCTATGTGGGTGTTCGTGGGGGTGTGCGCGCGGCGAAGGTGTTGGGCAGTTGCAGCACGGACGTGATGAGTGGGCTTGGGCCGGCGCCGCTGACGCAGGGCGATGTTCTGGCTGTTGGGGTGGCTGAGTCTGGCTGGCATCCTGCGTTGAGGGAGCTCACTCCCCTGTGGCGTGCGGGCCAGCGTGTTGTCGAGCTGGAGGTCATCATGGGGCCCCGGGATGGATGGTTTAGGGATCCTGCTGCGTTGTGTTCACAGACCTTTACGGTGGGTTCGGATTCGAATCGTGTGGGTGTGCGTCTTGCTGCCACGCATCCTTTAGAGCGCGTGGTTGATCAGGAGCTTGCTAGTGAGGGAACGGTACGTGGCGCCATTCAGGTTCCACCCAATGGCCATCCTGTGATTTTTGGTCCGGATCACCCCGTGACAGGTGGGTATCCGGTGATTGGTGTGTTGAGCGGTCGTTCGTCGGATAGGTGTGCCCAGTTGGCTCCGGGTGATCTGGTTCGCTTTCGCCGCAGACAGGTGCAGAACTTCACCAAGTAAATTTTTGCACTGGGTGAAAGTTTGCAGTAGGTTTACTTTTCGTGAATTCCCCCAACCTCACCCTGCGCGAAAGCAAACGCCGCGCAACCAAAGCCGCCATCGAGGAACACGCCACCCGGCTGGTCCTCGACCGCGGCTTTGATGGCGTCACCGTAGAAGACATCTGCCAAGCCGCAGAAATATCCAAACGCACCTTCTTCAACTATGTCGACAGCAAGGAAACCGCTGTCCTCGGCCCCTTGCCCACTCCCCTGAGCGAAGACGAAGTCCACGCCTTCGCGCGCGACGTCCATACTCCCCTGTTGGCGTCGATCGTGGATCTCATAGTGGACGGCTTTATTGAAGGCTACGGCTACACCTGCCCCGAGGTGCGCAAACGTCGCAAGCAGATCCTCACCCAACGCCCCCAACTGGGCGTGGCCCGGATGTCTCAGCTGATCGAGGCACACAAGTCCTACAAGCAGGCACTGGGCGTGTACTTCAACGCCCACCCCGACCAGCGCCAACTGGATGCCCTGAGCGTGGAAGCCGAAGCCGACACATGGATGAGCTTGGCCCGCACCTGCATCGAACTGGGCTTCCACCGCTGGGCCGAAGGCGACGACGCCTCCGATAATTCCCTCCGCCGCAGCTGCCACTTCGCACTGGCACACCTACACACGCTAATCACCAACGAACATCAAGGAGACGCCCACTGATGAGCAACGCAACTGCAGCCATCGATAAAAAGGACACCAACGACTCGCAGACGGTGGCGCACAAACCCAACGTGCCCCTGGTGTTCACTGCCCTGATGCTCACGATGCTCATGAGCTCACTGGGGCAGATGATCTTCTCCACCGCCCTGCCCACCATCGTCGGCGACCTCGGCGGCGTCGAGCACATGACCTGGGTGATCACCGCCTTCCTTCTGGGCCAGACGATCGCCCTTCCGATTTTCGGCAAGGTGGGCGACATGATTGGCCGCAAGGGCTTGTTCATGTTTGCCGTCAGTCTGTTTATCGTGGGTTCGATCGTGGGCGGCATGGCCACCTCGATGTCGGTTCTGATTATCTGCCGCGCCCTTCAAGGTGTTGCTGGTGGCGGCATGATGATCATGTCTCAGGCGATCATTGCTGACGTCGTACCGGCCCGTCAGCGCGGCAAGTACATGGGTGTCATGGGCTCCGTATTCGGCGTGAGCAGTGTGTTGGGCCCCGTGCTCGGTGGTTGGTTTACTGACGGTCCCGGCTGGCGCTGGGGTATGTGGCTCAACGTGCCCTTGGGCATCATTGCCCTCACCGGCATCACGGTATTCCTCAAATTGCCGAAGCGCAGGGCTGTTGGCGCCACCGACTGGTTGGGCATGGCCACGATGGCTATCGCCACTACGTCAATCATCTTGCTGATCACCTGGGGCGGTAATGAGTACCCGTGGGGCTCGACCCGGATCATCCTGCTGGGCATCAGTGCGGCAGTGTTTAGTGCACTGTTTGTGTTTACCGAGTTTAAAGCCTCTAACCCGATCATCCCGATGCAGCTGTTTGCGAATCGCAATTTCACGCTCACCACGATCGCTGGTCTGTTCGTCGGCATTTTCATGTTTGGTGCGCTCTCCTACATACCGACCTACTTGCAGATGGTGCATTCCATGACGCCGACCAATGCGGGCCTGATGATGATCCCCATGATGGCGGGCCTGATGGGCACCTCTATCGTGGTGGGCAACATTGTCTCCCGAACCGGCCGCTACAAGTGGTTCCCGGTCGCAGGTCTCGTGATTGTCACCATCGGCCTGGCACTCCTGTCTCAGCTTGAGGCTAGTTCCAGCCTGGTCCACGTCGGGATGTGCTTGTTCGTGTTCGGTTTCGGTTTGGGCGCTGCGATGCAGATCCTGGTGCTCATCGTCCAAAACTCCTTCCCGATCACGATGGTCGGCACCGCTACTGCAGCCAATAACTTCTTCCGCCAGATCGGCAGCGCAGTGGGGTCGGCGTTTGTTGGTGGCGTGTTTGTTTCTAACTTGACCCAGCGTTTGAGCGAAAACGTGCCGGCCGCGCTGAAGACCATGGGGCCCGAGGCCGCACAGTTTAGCGATTTGATGAGCCACGGGAAATCCAGCTTGACCCCCGGAATTGTTGCTTCATTGCCGGAACCCCTGCGTCAGGCTATCGATATTTCCTACAACGATGCACTGACTCCGGTATTCCTCATGTTGGTTCCGCTGTCGATAGTGGCGGTCATCTTGTTGATGTTCGTCCGGGAGGATTCTCTCAAGGAGACAATCTCCTAAGCACCCCTAGGGCTGCGCCGACATTGCCCTCCTACCGCCGAGAACTACGGGAGAATTCTTCCCACGTGGGTGCCCGGAGTTCGAAGGTGGCATGCCCAATTTCAAGGCCCATTTCATAAATTTTTTGAACCTGGGGGAAGTCTTGTTGCCGCAGCGGGCGGATGGTGAAGTCAGCCATCGGGGCAAGTCTAACTAACGTGAATATCGATGTAGGCACCAGCTCTACCCGAGGTGGGAAAGGCTGGTGCCTACGGTGCCATGTGGGACAGGCACACTAGCGGTGACTGCCCAAGAGGCTACTTAGCTGACAGTTGCAGAGAAGGTGCCCTGATGGTCACTCAACCAGGAGATGCTGCCGTTGCTGAACTCCTGGGTCCAGCCGTTGTCGACACGCTGCTCATCAGAGGTGGGCAGGCCGACGGGGGCATCCAGGCCACCTTCGCTCATCCAGGTTTCAGCGATCATGCCCTGGACGATGTGTGCGCCGGTGTCCTTGGAGTAGACGATCTTCTGGCCGCCCTCGGTTTCAACGATGGCTTCCTTGCCTTCGTTGCGGTCGGTGACAGAGGTGATGGCACCCAGGTGCCCCTCAGCGCCGCCCATCTTCTCCCACAGTGCCTTAGCCTGTGTGGGGATCTTGACGGTTGCACCCTGTGCGTCGGTGACCTCAGCCATACCTTCGAGGGCGTCGACGGCCTTATCGCCAGCGGCTTCGCCGGCTTCCTTGGCCTTGTCAGCGCCTTCCTTAGCCTTGTCGGCAGCGCCGTCGGCGCCGTCCTTGGCTGCCGAGGTGGCGGCTTCAGCTGCGGAGGTTGCGGAGTCCTTCACCTTGGTTGCATCGTCGCTGGAGCAAGCAACTGTGCCGAGGGACAATGCGACCACAGCAGCTGCGGCAACGAGACGAGTGTTCATGTGATACCAACTTCCTCTTAAAAGAAAACCTACACGGCTACGGTAGCACTTCGGCAGCCCGAAAAGCACACCACACGGCACATCATTACCTCTGGTTGGGGCTATTTTTTCTACGACGTGCGCCACCTTTACCCTTTAAAGAAGTCTTGCCTTTACTCATGTTTTTGGCTTTTGATCCCTGTGCTTTTCTCTTCTTCGCCCCCGAGGCACCCCTGCCCTGTGCGCTCCTTGAAGCACCCTTGTTCCCTGCATCCTTGGCCATCCGCGAGCTCGATTGCTTCCTTCCGCGGGCAATGCCCACAAAGTCTTGCACCATGTCGCAGTCGTCGTCTTTAAACCACACCAAAGCGACGGGTGTGGCGACAGAGCCCACATAGTCCGCATGCACAGTGCCCGAAACGTTGAGCCGACGCAGCAGCGGGCGCGGCGCAATCACCTGCCCGACGTTTGCTGCCACCACATCCAATTGCGCTTTGACCTCCCCCACTGGAACCGGGCCGTGTCCTTCGAACAAAACCCCCGCGGCGTCACCAAGCTCATTCAAGTCTTCGGGGGTGATGGTGCTAAGTAAGCTGAGCTCGTGGTCTTTGGGCACCGCCACACCCGGGGCCTCCTCGTATAAACGCACCACGTGCATGTCGTCGGTGATGCGCTCATCCGGCAAACGCACCAACCCCACAGTCACCGCCCCATCATTAACGACGTCGTGGGGGTCAAGCAGCACAGCTAAAGGATCCGCAGACTCGTGAGCGTCCAAACGATAGTCAGTGCGTTCGCTGAACCTCTCCATCCACTTTCCCGGAGCGGTACCGGTGACATAGAAAAAATTGAGCTTCAGCCTGGCGTCCATGGGCATTCATGCTACCGTGAGTGCGTGAATAACCTGATGAAGCCACAGACCGCAGCGAAGAAACTGGGCATCTACCTGCCCGCCTGCCCTGAGGAATTTCAAGCGACCGGCCTCAGCCACGAGCAGTTCATCGAATTGCAAGCCAACCCGCCCGAGTGGCTGTCCGAACTGCGCCGCACCGGGCCGCACCCCCGCCCCGTCGTAGCGCAAAAACTCGGCATCACCATCGCCGCGCTCAAACGCAACGACATGGACAAGCCCCTAACCACCGCTGACATCAAAGCCCTACTGGAAGATCAGCCGGAATGGCTACGCACTGCCCGCACCCAATTGGCCGAGCAGCGCGAAGAAAACGCCAAGAATAAGGACGCTTAAACCATCTTCCACTCTTCGAGGCCCTCGTAGAGTGGGTATTGCTCGGCCAGCGCGCTCACGCGGGTGCGCAGCGAAGCAACATCGGCATTCTTTCCGGCTGCCAGTGCGGTGCCGATGATGTCTGCAACCTCGGTGAACGCGGCGTCATCAAAACCACGGGTAGCCAACGCCGGGGTACCGATACGCAGACCAGAAGTCACCATCGGGGGACGGGGGTCGTTCGGCACAGCATTGCGGTTGACGGTGATGCCAACCTCGTGCAGCAGATCCTCGGCCTCCTGGCCATTCATCTCAGAATTACGCAGGTCAGCCAAAACCAAGTGCACGTCAGTGCCACCGGTGAGTACGTCCACACCAGCCGCAGCACAATCAGCGGCAGTCAAACGCTCAGCCAAAATAGCAGCACCATCCAGGGTGCGCTGCTGACGAGCCTTGAACTCCTCCGTCGCAGCGATCTTCATGGCAATAGCCTTCGCAGCCACAGCATGCATCAAAGGACCACCCTGCTGGCCCGGGAACACAGCAGAGTTCAACGCCTTGGCGTAGTCCTGCTTAGCCAAAATCATGCCGGAGCGCGGGCCGCCCAGAGTCTTGTGAACGGTAGTCGACACGACGTCAGCATGCGGAACCGGAGAGGGGTGCAGACCCGCAGCAACCAAACCAGCGAAGTGAGCCATATCCACCCACAGCTTCGCCCCAACCTCATCCGCGATCGAACGGAACGCGGCGAAATCAACGTGGCGGGGGTAGGCAGACCAGCCGGCGATCAGCACCTGGGGGCGTTCCTTCAACGCCTGCTCGCGCACGGCGTCCATGTCCAAACGCATGGTCTCGGGGTCGACACCATAGGCAGCAACCTCGTACAGCTTGCCGGAGAAGTTCAGCTTCATGCCGTGGGTCAAGTGCCCACCATGAGCCAAAGACAGACCCATGATCTTGTCGCCCGGGTTGGCCAAAGCCATCAAAACCGCAGCGTTCGCCTGCGCACCAGCGTGCGGCTGAACGTTGGCATACTCCGCACCGAAGACAGCCTTCGCACGGTCACGCGCCAGGTCCTCAACCACGTCAACGTACTCACAACCGCCGTAGTAACGACGCCCCGGGTACCCCTCGGCATACTTATTGGTCAAAACCGAACCCTGAGCCTGCAGCACAGCGCGCGGAACAAAGTTTTCAGAAGCGATCATCTCAAGGGTGTCGCGCTGGCGGGAAAGCTCCCCAGCAATAGCGGCAGCAACCTCAGGATCAAGTTCGTGCAACGGTTGGTAACGGACGTCAGACGCGGTCATAAAGAACCTCTCGACTAGTTCAGTGGGTCGTACGCAATCATAACCCTAAGCAGCAAACAAACTACCCCCTGTAGACCAACAACACCGCTATCTTTGGCACAATGAGCTACATGGCTCGCCACGCTGACACCAGCCCCTATCTCGACTTCGACCGCAGCACCTGGCACAGCCTGCGCCAACACATGCCGCAGGTGCTCACAGAGCAGGAAGTCGACGAACTTCGAGGCATGGGCGAAAACATCGACCTCCAAGAAGTCGAAGTAGTCTACCTGCCACTCAGCCGTCTCATCCACCTCCAGGTAGCAGCGCGCCAACAATTAACCCGCGCGACGTCAACATTCCTCGGTTCCAAACCTCACCACGTGCCCTTCATCATCGGCATCGCGGGATCTGTCGCCGTCGGCAAATCCACCACTGCCCGCTTGCTCCAAGTACTTCTGCAGCGCTGGGAATCCCACCCACGCGTTGACCTAGTCACCACCGACGGGTTCCTCTACCCCACCGATGAACTCAAGCGCCGGGGCATCCTCAACCGCAAAGGCTTCCCCGAATCCTACGACCAACGCGCCCTGCTGCGTTTCGTCACCGACGTCAAAGCCGGCCGCAGCCACTGCACCGCCCCTGTCTACTCCCACACCCGCTACGACCGAGTCCCCGGAGAATTCATCACCGTCTCCCAGCCGGACATCTTGATCCTCGAAGGCCTCAATGTGCTACAAACCGGGCCGACGCTAATGGTCAGTGACTTGTTTGACTTCTCCATCTACGTCGACGCGAAGACCCAAGACATCGAACAGTGGTACATCGAGCGTTTCCTCGAACTGCGCCACACATCCTTCCGAGCCCCCGGCGCGCACTTCAAGAACTACGCGAACCTAAGCGATGCCCAAGCGACAGCCCAGGCACGCGAAATCTGGCAATCAGTCAACCTGCCCAACCTTGTGGAAAACATCGCCCCCACCAAAGTGCGAGCCTCACTCATCATGCAAAAAGGTGACGATCACTTGGTGCGCCGTGTGCGCATGCGCAAGGTGTAACAGCCGGCGGCTCGACTAGCGGCCAAACCTACGAGTTCGGGACGCGTAAGAACGTAACGCACGCAAAAAATCCACCCGCCTGAACGCCGGCCAATAGGTATCGGTAAACCAAATCTCCGAATACGCCGCCTGCCACAGCAAGAAACCCGACAGACGCTGCTCCCCCGACGTACGAATCACCAAATCCGGGTCAGGCTGGCCCGAGGTGTACAAGTGCTCGCTGATAGATTCAATAGTGATGCTGTCGGCCAGTTCAGAGGTCGTCACACCAGCAGCAGCCTGCTCCAGCAACAGTTTGCGCGCGGCGTCAACAATTTCTTGACGCCCACCGTAGCCAACCGCAACATTCACGCACACGCCCGTGTGGTCTTTGGTGGCTTCCTCCGCACGCTTAAGACGCGAGCGAAGCTCGTCCGGCAACAAGTCCAGATGCCCCACCATGCGCACGCTGCAATTGGTGTCGGACTCCGAAAGCTCGTCGACAACATCGCCGATGATGTCGAACAGCAGCTCCAGTTCTGACTCTTCGCGCGCCAGATTCTCGGTGCTCAACAGATAGACAGTGACCAGTTCGATGTCGGTGTCTTGGCACCAGCGAACCATCTCGCCGATCTTTTTCGCCCCGACCCGGTGGCCGTGGCTAACATCTGCGAACCCAGCCTCCCGAGCCCAGCGGCGATTACCATCGCACATGATGGCCACATGCCGAGGCTGTGGCTTAGACTTCAGCTGCCGCTGGAGCCGCCACTCGTACAAGGGATAGAGCAGGGTTCTCATGATCAGATCAAGTGCTCTTTGTTCACGTCAGCCAGACCGGCCTCGGCCATGGCTTTGTCCAGCGCCTCGGTATCGAAAATGTCAATCCCGTGGGTCTCTGCGAACGCGCGGCGGCGTGCCATGCGCTTCAGGCGACGATTGAGCGCCCACCCCAGGTACAGCACGATGGCCAACAGCACCACAATGAGGAACAACCCCACCGGTGAGGCCTTACCGAATTCTGAACCCAACGGCCTCGAGGGCTCTGCCTGGGCGAGGATATCCATCAACAACATGTCTTAGACTCTAGCTTTCGTCTTCGATGCCCGCGAACAGGTCGGTTTCCATGCCGGCATCCGGCAGGCGGGTAACACCCTCAAAACCGGGGACGTCGATGCGTGTGCGCGCCAGTTCAAACTCCTCCGTGGGCCACAGTCTGCGCTGCACATCCAATGACGTCGCGAAGAAGGTGCCGGCAGGATCAATCTGCGTCGCATGCGCACGCAGCGCATCGTCACGCTGCTCGAAAAAGTTCGCGACGTCAACCTGTGTAGTCACTCGCGACATGATGTCACCGCGCAGCGACTTCCAACGAGCCAAGATCTCTTGGTAGGGCCTGGGCTGCCCAAGGCGCTCAGATTCCGCGTCAAATAATTCCAAACGCTGCCTGATAAACCCGTGGGTGTAGTACATCTTCAAAGGAGCCCACGCTCCACCCAACTCGGGGGCGTACTCAGGGTCGGCACATGCGTCCCACGCCAACATGGATACCTCATGAACCTTCAGATGATCCGGATGCGGGTAGCCACCATTCTCGTCATAGGTGATGATCACGTGTGGCCGGAAAGTACGCAGCACTCCGACGAGGCGGCGCACAACCTCGTCGTTGTCCTGAAGAGCAAAGCAGCCTTCGGGCAGCGGCGGCAGCGGGTCGCCGGAGGGCAACCCTGAATCCTCGTAGCCCAACCACATGTGCTCAACACCCAAAATCGCAGCGGCCTGAGCCATCTCTGTACGACGGATCGCGGCGATGTCGTCAGCGGTGGTGTCCTCTGCCAGCAGTGCGGGGTTGAGGATGTCACCGCGTTCGCCACCGGTACAGGTCACCACCATCACCCGCTTGCCCTCCGAAACATAGCGGGCCATAGTGGCGGCACCCTTGCTGGACTCATCGTCGGGGTGGGCGTGGATTGCGAGCAGTCGAAGACCTTGGTTCATAGTCACCCGATTTATCTTAGAAGCAACAGGGCTAAGATGTAGCCATGCGCGAGAACAAACGCACCAGTCGCTACAACGTCCCTGGCACACAGCCCAACCTATCGGGCAAACTCGTTGCCATCGCAGCGGTACTCATCGCCATAGCGATCATCATCGTCGCCGTGCAGTATTTCCAGCGCCAACGCGCCACCACTGTCTCCGCCACCCAGGCCGACATCGAACGAGTCGACGACCACACCCTCCGCTCCACGGTGGATATCACTCGTAAGAACCCCGATGCCCCAGCGTATTGCATCGTCACCGCACTAAATTACAACAAAGCTGAGGTGGGCCGGCGGGAAGTCCTCGTTCCCGCCGGTGGAGCGAAAACCCAGCCAGTAACCGTCGATATCCCCACCAATGACGAGCCCGTCGCAGGTACTGTTTACGGCTGCTCAGACGTCATCCCCGACTACCTACAGTAGGGGCCCCGATATAGCGGGTATAACCCTGCGCCCGCGTGATAGGGTTTCCCTTATGGCTGAGAATCAGAAGCAGTACATCACACCGGAAACCAAGCAGAAGCTCGAAAACGAGCTCAATGCACTTATTGCTCACCGCCCCGTCGTCGCCGCCGAAATTAACGAGCGCCGCGAAGAAGGTGACCTGAAGGAAAACGCAGGCTACGATGCCGCCCGCGAAATGCAGGACCAAGAAGAGGCCCGCATCAAGCAAATCTCGGAGATCCTCGCCAACTCCACTACCGAGCGTTCCTCCATCGAAGAGGGCGTCGCTGTGGTTGGTTCCGTCGTGCACGTGTACTACAATGGCGACAAGGATCAGAAGGAAACCTTCCTGATCGGTACCCGCGCTGCTGCCTCTGACAACAAGGACCTCGAAACTTACTCCGAGCATGCACCGCTCGGCGCCGCTGTTTTGGGTGCACGCGAAGGCGAAACCCGCGAGTACACCGCCCCCAACGGCAACACCATTTCCGTCACCATCATTTCCGCAGAGCCCTACGACTCCCAGAAGTACGCCACTCTGCGTGAAAGCAAGTAAAAAACAATAGTTAACAGTAGCTCTAGAACTCACAGGAGTTAGTCCATGAAGCGCATCTCCATTACCGGTGTGGCCCTCGTTGCTGGCACCCTCGCACTCGCAGCATGTACCCCGCCCAACGAAAATCCCAGCGATGTTCGCGTCGACACCGCTACCGCCGTAGAGGCTCCCTCCACCACCGCTAAGGCCGCTGAAAGCACCGATGAAGCTCAGCCTGCTGCCGCAGCCAAGGACGGCAAGGACGCCGCTACTCCGACCTACCGTGGTCTGTGCGCTGCTGACAAGGGCGAGCGCAAGCCGAAGACCCTTTCCTTGGCATGTGCGGACAACAATGATGAGCTCGTGAACATCAAGTGGAATTCCTGGACCGATACTGAGGCTACTGGTACTGCAACTCGACGCATGAACGAGTGCATCCCGAATTGCGCCGATGGCAAATTCGTCGAGTCCCAGGTTGAGGTGGCATTGATCAACCCCGCGAACTTGGGCACCTCCCCCGACGTTGAATTCACCACTCTGATGGTTGATGGTCAGCCTTTCGCCTCCTAAGCGATACACCGCATAAAGGCTTGAAGCCGCCGGCGCACTTGTTAGGAGTTCCGGCGGCTTCAACTTTTTCAGTACAACCCAAGCCCCCACTGGACCACTTTCGATTAGTCCGGATGGGTCTGGGAATTCAGACCCCGCTTATAGCGCGGGACTACACCCCTTGCTCGCCAGCCATGGTTCCGGCCTTTCTACTAGTCAGTCTCTTCGGAGTGATTGTAGACGAGACATGGGTGACGAGAAGCCAAAATTTGTGCACGCTTGCGCTCCACCAAGCCGTGCCAGCGCCTGCCAGCGGATGCCGGTGCATGCCTACCGATGCCGCCGTGTCGATCAAGGTGTGAAAGGTGCTGTAGCCAAACATCGCGTCGGGGATCGAATCTGGCGCTAGACACAACAAGGTGTTTACTCGACGGGCGCTGCTAGTTGTTCTGCAAGTTCAATGCATACCGCGTACATGGATTCATCATCATCGACGGGCTCAATATTTTTTAGTCGGTCTGCTAGATCTGCAGGGGTGTTCAGCCCATGTTGTTCTGCGTATCCGAACATGTCGCCGATGGTTTCAAAGGGGGCTTCACTACACCACCGTGCGATTTCGCGGAGCTGTTGATTCGTACCCTCTGGATCCCACAGATTCTTTAATTCAAACACCACATCAACCGCTGCATTGAAATGCGTAATGTAGTCGCTTTGTGCTGTTGCCATCATTGCTCCCTTACTTGTTGTCGTCTGGCGGGGAAGCTGCCAGCCCATATGATAGGCCAGTACCAGTGCGGCAGTACACCAGCACAAATCTGTGTCTGCACGGAAAACGTGCATTCCACCAAGCCGTGCCGGCGCCTGCCCTGGGAGTGCCGTGGCATCGAGGAATTTGGCTGCGAATCAGGCAAAGAAAAGGCCCCTACCATCGTTTTTGGTAGGGGCTCACGCGTGCCCCCAGTCGGACTCGAACCGACACTGAATGGATTTTAAGTCCACTGCCTCTGCCAATTGGGCTATAGGGGCTGGCTGTTTAAAAGCCAATAAAACAGTCTAGCCCATTACAGTGGCCAACCAAACAGCCCTGCACAGATACCCGCGAACCACCCTGTTGGAACTTTTCGCAACGTTTGTTCGTTGTAAAGGGTGTACATCAATTCCAGGTCACTACTCGTGGCGTGGATCCTTTGAAAGGACACCTGACAACGTGCGAAGCAGCAATCCTGTTTTTAAAGACTTAACTGCCAACGGAGGCGCTCCGCAGCAGTACGGAAACCCCTACGGCAACCCCTATGGTGCGGGTGTTGGATTCGGCCAGCAGAACCCGTACCAGCAGTCTCCTTTCGGCGCTGGTGTTGGGCAGCAGCCCGGCTTCCCCGGTGCCGTCGCTCCAGCTGAGCGCGCCATGACTGTCGACGACGTCATTTCCAAAACCGGCATCACCCTCGGTGTCATCATTGCGGTGGCGATCGTTAACTTCTTCATCGGCACTGTCGCCCCGGGGCTTGCCATGGGCCTTGCCCTGGTTGGCGCCATCGGTGGCCTGATTACCGTTTTGGTGAGCACGTTCGGCAAGAAGTACGGCTCCGCAGCTGTCACCTTGACCTACGCAGTTTTTGAGGGTTTGCTGGTTGGCGGCATCTCTTACATGTTCGCTTCCATGACTGTCAGCTCTGTTAGCGCAGGCGTGCTCATCGGTCAGGCAGTGCTCGGCACCTTGGGTGTTTTTGCGGGCATGCTCTACGTCTACAAGACCGGTGCTGTGAAGGTCACCCCGAAGTTCACCCGTTTGCTGATGGGCGGCTTCATCGGTGTGCTGGTGCTTATGCTGGGTAATTTTGTTGGCAGCTTCTTCGGCTTCAACGTTTTGCGTGATGGTGGCCCGCTGTCGATCGTGTTCTCACTGGTGTGCATCGGCCTTGCGGCTATGAGCTTTCTTCAGGACTTTGACAATGCCGACAAGCTCGTTCGCGCTGGCGCACCCGCCAAGATGGCCTGGGGCGTTGCACTCGGCCTGGCTGTGACTCTGGTGTGGCTCTACACCGAGATCCTGCGTCTGCTCAGCTACTTCAACAACCGCTAGTAGCGTCACAGACTAAAACCCCGGCCCGTGGTCGGCACCGTGTGTGCCTCACAGACCGGGGTTTTACTTATGCCCTGGCGCGCGCTTCCCCTACCCCTCGAGGTGTAGCTGCTCGCTCAAGCCAAAAACGATCCCGTCCAGGATGTCTTTTTCAGAAATCACAAACGATGACGCCGCCCCATCGGTTGCGGCCTGTGCTTCGTCCATGATGGCATCGACGACAATGCAGCCGCCGCCGATCACATCCGCCCGGCCTTCGTGTACCACCGGCTGTGCCGCACGCTGTGCGGCCGTCTGGCGCAGCAGCTGGGCAGTCAGCACGCGCAACGCGTCGAATTCCAGGGTGGAGTTGTGGATCGCCCGCTCGTCATATTCCTCCAAGCCGAGAGCCAGGGCGGACAGTGTGGTGAATGTGCCGGCGCAACCAACAAAGGTGGCGGCCTTCCTCAAGGGAACCGTTTGGCGCACTTCGGCGACCTTCTCTGCGGCAAAGGCACGCGCGGCGTCAATCTCTGGCTCTGCGGGAGGGTCAGTGTGTAGGATTCGTTCGCTGAGGCGCACGCATCCAATCTGAGCAGAGTGACTGCCTAAGATTTCCGACTCTGTGCCGACGATAAATTCGGTGCTGCCACCACCCAAGTCAATGACGCAGAAAGGCCCCTTGTCCGCCGGCAGGTCAGCGATAGCACCCCGGAAGGACAATTCGGCTTCCTCAGTACCGGTAATCACCTCGGCACGCGCCCCCGGCACAACCCGGCTGAGGATCTGCTCCGTCATACGGAAAAACTCATGCCGGTTGGACGCATCACGGGTCGCGGAGGTAGCAACCATCCGAACAGCCGTGACTCTTTCGGCGACCATGGTGTCCGCATAACGTTCCAAGGCGGTACGTACGCGCTCCAAAGCGGCGTCAGAAAATTTGCCGCTGGCGTCGACGCCCTCGCCCAATCGGACGATCGTCATCTCCCTGCGGATCTGCACGATGTCGGAGGGCTTAGGCCCACGGATTTCGCTGATCAACAGGCGGATGGAGTTGGTACCGCAGTCGACTGCGGCGACCCTGGGTGCACTCGTGGCCATCAGCTGCCCCTTTTTTCTCTAGTCTTCAAACAGGCTGGTGTCGATGCCAAGTTCGGCAGCCGTCGGCCAATCGGCGGGAATAGCACTGCCACGCAGATCGGGATTCTCAGCGGCCAGTGCCACGGCCTCGGTGCCCAAACGGACACGTTCAGGGCCTTCAGCCAACGCATACGCAATGAGTACGTGCAGGCACTTCACCCGATCGGGCATACCCCCGCCGGAGAAATCCGTGCCTAGGTCTTCCATTTCATTGCGCACAGCCAAGAAATACTCGTGCGCCGCCTGGTAATCCGCAGCCAATTCTGCGTCCGAAGCCAAACGCGACGTCATCCATTTCATCACCTGTGCGACCTCCAGGCGGGAGGCCTCTGCAGTCAGGCGGGGATCCGTCAAGTAGTACAGCGTCGGGAAGGGAGTACCGTCATCCAGGCGCGGGCGGGTCTTAACTACACCGGGAACACCATCCGGGCTGCGGTAAGAAATTTCAACGACGCCGCGGGGCTGCCTGCCGAGCTGTTCGGCAACGGTCGCGAGGTCCTGGGGATCGACGTGGGAAGTGTCAGGCATGGGGCTTATTGTCCCAGTGCCGAGCCCCTGTCTGCAACTGCGTCATCCGCGCCTGCGACCTGCCCCCACAATTGCTCAAACCAGGGGTCGTGTTTTTCACTCGAAGGGTCACGGCCCTGAGTCATGTGTTCGCGCTTCATCTCGGGGTCGATGATGCGGTACGCGCTCTCCCCCGGCTGGATTACGCCGAGCCTGTTGCGCGCTTCCTCGCGAATGTAGTCTTCCGATTGATAGCGCTCAATCTCCTCGATGAGCTGCTGCTTTTCTTCCTTCTTGGATTCAATAGCTTGCTGGGCGGTCACAATCGCGTGGCGTTGCTGAAAGTAATTACGCAGAGGCAAAGCGGTGGCAAGCAACATGAGGATCAACACCGCAGCGACAACGAAGATCTCCTTCGGCCCAATCTTAAACGCCGGCTTAGGAGAGCGAATTTTCGGCTGCACCCCAGTGACCTCACGGCGCGCGACAGGTACCGAACTACGGTTGGAGCGCCGCTTCGATGAGGTGTGTGTCCGCCCTATGGTGGGCCGCTGCTGTGAATCCATGATGCCAACCATCCTAGAAGCATTGGGGGCAGCACAGCGGAAGGCCCGCCCGCGACATTCATCACGGACGGGCCTTGAAGCTGCTAGACGCTAGCTACACCGGCTTACTTGAAGCGGGGGAATGCAGAGCGACCAGCGTAGACAGCGGCGTCACCGAGAAGCTGCTCGATGCGCAGCAGCTGGTTGTACTTAGCGACGCGCTCGGAACGGGCCGGAGCACCGGTCTTGATCTGACCACAGTTCAAAGCAACTGCGAGGTCAGCAATGGTGGTGTCCTCGGTCTCGCCAGAGCGGTGGGACATCATGCAGCGGTAGCCGTTGCGGTGAGCCATCTCAACAGCGTCGAAGGTCTCGGTCAGGGTACCGATCTGGTTGACCTTGACCAACAGAGCGTTGGCGGCCTTCTTCTCGATGCCTTCTGCAAGGCGGGCGGGGTTGGTGACGAAGAAGTCGTCGCCGACGATCTGCACCTTGTCGCCGATCTCGGCGGTCAGGTGGGTGTAGCCCTCCCAGTCGTCTTCCTGCAGCGGGTCCTCGATGGAAACGATCGGGTATTCCTCGATCAGCTTCTTGTAGACCTCGGTCATCTCGGCAGCGGTGTGCTCGCCACCTTCGAAGTTGTAGACACCCTTGTCCTTGTCGAAGAACTCGGAGGAAGCAACGTCCAGTGCGAGGGCGACATCTTCGCCGGGGGTGAAGCCGGCCTTGTTGATAGCTTCAACGATCAGGTCGAGAGCTGCCTTGGTGGAATCAACGGAGGGAGCAAAGCCACCCTCGTCGCCGAGACCGGTGGACAGGCCCTTAGCCTTAATGACGGCCTTGAGGTTGTGGTAGACCTCGGCGCCCATGCGCAGTGCTTCTGCGAAGGTGGGGGCACCGATCGGTGCGATCATGAACTCCTGGACGTCAACGCCGGAGTCAGCGTGTGCGCCACCGTTGACGATGTTCATCATCGGAACGGGAAGGAGGTGAGCGTTGGGGCCGCCGACGTAACGGAACAGCTCCAGGCCAGCGGACTCAGCTGCAGCCTTCGCGGTGGCGATGGAAGCGCCGAGGATAGCGTTAGCACCCAGGCGGGACTTGTTGGGGGTGCCATCCAGGTCGATCATGGTCTTGTCGACAAGGCGCTGGTCATCAGCTTCGAGGCCAGCGAGGGCGTCGGCGATTTCTTCGTTGAGGTTCTCGACGGCCTTCAAGACACCCTTGCCCTGGTAGCGGTCGCCGCCGTCACGCAGCTCGTGAGCCTCGTGCACACCGGTGGATGCGCCGGAGGGAACGCCTGCAACACCGTGAGCACCGTCCTCGAGGAAGACCTCGCATTCGACGGTGGGGTTGCCGCGTGAATCCATGATCTCGCGAGCAAAAACGTGCATGATTTCAGCCACTTGTGGCCTCCTTGATCGTTGTGTAAACCTTCTTGCTCAATTGTTGCACGAATCCTTTGATCGTGATGCCCACCCAGCACAGAAAACCACACAATCGGACACCACTACTGGGGTTTTGATGCAGCTCGAGGCACCAACCGTCCAAAAATGTGGCCTTTCACACCTTTCAACTGTGTGCCCCCGCTGCACACCAGCGCCCTCACTCGGCGCCGCACCCCAGAATCCACCCATTGCACGCCACACACTGCGCTACTCTGCGCCACACTGTGTTTTAGGCAGGGGGTCTTAAGCAGGGGGCTGCCCCATCGCATAAGCATTAGCAGCGTTGCGCACCTTGATCACATAGTCATCAGAATTGTTGTAGGCCCGCACCGCACTCACCCACCCCTCCGGTGTCGCCAGATCACGCTCCGACGCGCACAACAATGTAGCCGCCGAGATCGCGGCGTCATCAATCTGTTGAGGATTTTTGACGCCGTCTCCATCCGCATCGCGGCCATACAACGCCCACGACCCAGGTATAAACTGCATCGGGCCCACCGCGCGATCATAGGTTGAATCGGTGTCGATCTCGCCACGGTCGGTGTCTTTGATCTCCGCGAAACCACGGGTACCATCCAACGCGGGGCCCACAATCGGCGGCGTCGCTACCCCATCAGCATCCAACTTGCCGCCACCAAACACGCGACCGGAATACGTCCCGTGGCGGGTTTCCACGTAGCCGATCCCCGCCAACGTCGTCCACCGAAGATGACAACCGGGCGTCGCCGCATCAATAATCGCCGTCGCATTCGCATACGCGTTCAACGCCTGCACCGAAATGCCTGTCTCTTCCGATAACGGCTGCGACCAATCAGTAAACTGCTGCGCAGTACGCCCGGGACCATTGACATCGATCGAAGGCAAAGCAGCACCCGCCGCCGGAGGAACATCATCTGGAACAGGCTCAAGGTGGCGAATCGGATTAACCCCACGCCCAATCGCGACAAGCCAACCAGCCAAGACCAACAGCAACAATGGAACAACCACCAACGCCACTGCTGCCGCGCACCCTCTTGACCTCATAGGGGCACATCATACTGTGCCGAACGCTCCGCCACACTGTCACCTCCTCCCCCCACAAGTGCCTACTGTGACCGAGCGCGCAGGACACAGGCTTGACATATCGGTTAAGCTAGGCGCCACCAACCCTGACCAACGGCAGATAAGGATAATCCGTATGTCTCGCTTTACCCGTGCCAGCCTGGCACTCGCCGCAATGACTGTCGCCGGCACGATGGCAGCAGCACCTGCACAGGCCGCATCCGCATCGGTGATCACCTACCTGATGGGCAACGGCACCATCTCCACCGTCACTTGCCCGGACCTCAAGAGCTTCCTGACCGACAACGAGATCAACACCAAGGACAAGAAGTACGACACCCGTGCCGAGCTCTACAAGGCTCTGGACAAGAAGTCCACCACCCTGGGCATCAACCTGGGGGTCGCAAATGTCACCGCCAACCAGATTGACGGGCTGTCCGACCGCGCTGTGGAGTGCAAGTTCGTTCACGACAACTCCAACGACTTCCCCACCCTGTCCTCCGAGGACAGTGTCCTGGGCAAGGTCTTCGGCCCCCTGCTGGAGATCCTGAAGGTCATCAAGCCGCTGCTTGACGAGATCACCCGCCTGATCAACGCCACCAACCGCCTGGCTGGCTAAGCTTTCGACATTCGGAAGCTTCATCCGCAGTGCCCGCGCGCTGCCTGAGCGTGTAGTCCACGCCGCCCCATCACTGTGGGGTGGGTGGGTTACACGCTTTTTGCTTTATTCCACAGTCGTTGCTGCTCGGCCTCCGGCACTATCTCGGTTGTGCCGTCAAACAGGTAGGGTGCGCGCGCACGCATTTTGTTGTTGAAGGATTCCGCGACGTCATTAAACGTGAAGGCTTCGCGCCGGCGGGCGATCTCTGCATGGAAAAGCACCTGTAGCAAAATGTCGCCGAGTTCGTCGCACATGTCGCTATCGTCAAAGTAGCTGCGTCGGGTTTCTGCTGCGCGCACGGCTTGGGCGAACTCTTGTGTTTCCTCTTCCAGGTAGGGGATGAGGCTCGCGTGGGTTTGTTTCTGCTCCCACTCCCCTATATCGAGGGCACGGCTGATGGTCTCCTGCGCCTGCTCAATGGGGGTTTGTTGGATTGATGACGCCGCGGTGATTGCGCGCGACGGACACACGATGACGTGACTGTCGGCGGCTGTCGCCTCCGCGAACAATGCGCTCGAATCGTCGGTGGTGACAAGCAGCTGGGCATCACTGACATCGCACACGGTAGTGGCACCGAGGTCGGCGATCGCCCAACGCACCCTGATGGGGACTTCATCGGTGTAGGCGACTGTGCTGGTAGTGCCGGTGATAAATGCTAGGGCTTCGATAGGGATCTGGTTGGGGCAGCGGGGGTCGAGCAACAGCACGGGCATGCGAGTGATCTTAGACCCCGCACATGTGGGATCGTCGATAGCCCCTTTTCGCGGGTATTCGCACGGGTACTGTGGGCTTGTGCGCTGCATGACATTAGTCATACCGAATTGACCACTGTTTCCTATAGCAACGGTATAAGTACCGGATACGACTCTGTGCGTTCACAGACTGCCGAGGAGGCAGATCACAGATGCACAAAAAAGTGATGGAGAGACTTTCTGAACGTGGTAGCCATAGCCTATTCTTTGGTTGGAGCAGACCAGGCTAGCCTGCTTCACCACAGATAAGGAACCAATTACATGTTTGTAGCTAACGCACTCATCGGTTTACGCGAGGGCCTCGAAGCGTCGATGATCGTCATGATCCTCGTCGCCTTCCTGGTTAAAGGAGACCGTCGACAGCAGTTGAAGTGGGTATGGCTCGGCGTAGCAGCCGCACTCGCCACGACGACTGCCGTGTTTGTCATCATCCAATTCGGCACCAAGACACTGACCAGCACGGGCCAGGAACTAGTAGGCGGCATCGCATCACTGATTGCTGTCGGCTTGGTTACCTGGTTGTTGCTGTGGATGCGCACCGCTAGTGCCAATATGTCGGCTGAGCTGCAAGGAAAACTGGATAAGGCAGTCGCTATCGGCCCCTTCGCTGTCGTACTGGTTGCGTTTACCGCAGTCGTACGCGAAGGCATCGAGACCGCCCTATTGGTGTTTGATTCTTTCACCGGCGGCACCCTCGCAACTCCCTTCTTGGGGTTGATGACGGGCATCGTTGCCTCTGTTGTTCTTGCCATGCTGATGTACCGCGGCGCTATTCGCATCAACCTGAGTGTCTTTTTCCGCGTGACCGGAATTTTGCTGATTATCGTCGCCGCAGGCATCCTGCGCTACGGCATTACTGATCTCCAGGAAGCCGGCGTTGTGCCGGGTCTTGGAAACCTCGCTTTTGATATTTCCCACGTGTTGGTGCCCGGCACTCCCGTCGCCACACTGGTTGAAGGCATCTTCAACCTTGTGCCAGCCCCAACGACTGCATCAATGATCGGTTGGGTCATCTACCTGATTGTTGCTTTGGCGCTGTTCCTGCGCCCGGTTGCACCCCCTAAGGCTGTTTCGACTTCAGCCCCCTCCACGCCGGTGAACACCACCGTTTAACGTAAGCACTATAAACAATTCTTAGGAGAACTCCAGTGCGCAAGTCCATTTCTCTTCTTGCCTTGGCCACCATGCCTTTGGCTCTGGCTGCGTGTGCAGATAAGGCTGATGAAGCCTCCGCCACCACCTTCACCGTGAAGGCCAACGATTCTGCTTGTGAAGTCAGCGGCGATTCCGCCGAGACCGGCGCCTCCGTTTTCGAGGTCACCAACGACGGCAGCAAGACCACCGAGTTTTATGTCTACACCTCCGGCGGCCGCGTGGTCGGCGAGGTCGAAAACATTGGCCCCGGCAGCACCCGCAAATTGACTGTCCAGATCACCGATCCGGGCGACTACACCTTGACCTGTAAGCCCGGCATGGTCGGCGAAGGTATTTCTCAGCAACTGAAGGTCACTGGCGAATCCAAGTCCGCCACTGAGGGTGACGCCGTGCTGACTGAGGCCGTCGACGGCTACGTCGCCTACGTCCGCTCCCAGGTCGGTAGCTTGAAGGAGCAAACCTCCGAGTTCGTCGGTGCTATCGAAAAGGGCGATGTGGAGACTGCCAAGGCACTGTTCCCGATTGCCCGCACCCCCTACGAGCGCATCGAGCCCGTCGCCGAGTCCTTCCCCGACGATCTCGATCCCCGCATCGACCGGCGTGAGGCTGATCTCGAGGACGGCCAGACCGTTGACGACTGGTCCGGCTTCCACAAGATCGAAAAGGACCTGTGGGTCGGCGGCGCCATCACTGAGGAAACCAAGCAGACTGCTCGCCAGCTGTACAAGGACGTCGAGGAGCTCGACGAGGGCGTGAACTCCGCGGATTACAAGATCACCCCCGCCCAGATCGCAGGTGGCGCCCAGGAGCTTCTGGACGAAATCTCCACCAGCAAGATCACCGGCGAAGAGGACATCTTCTCCGGCACTGACCTCTACGATTTCCAGGCCAACCTTGATGGCTCCAAGGCTGCTATTGCCTCCCTCGAGAAGGCTATCAACGAGCGCGATGCCGACCTGCTCAAGGAGATCAACAAGCGTTTCGACAATGTTCAGAAGCTGCTTGATCGCTACCACGAGGGCGACGGTTTCGTCGACTACAACAAGGTCACTGAGCCTGAGCGCAAGGAGCTGGCAACGGCTATCGACGCGCTGACCGAGAAGGTCGCCAAGGTTCAGCAAGTCGTCACTAACTAATAGACGAGGGTCGTCATGAACGAAAAGTCTCTGTCCCGCCGTGGTTTCCTCACAGGCGCAGGCTTGGGTGTTGCCGGTGTCGCCGGTTTCGCTGCGATGCCCGCAGACTCCTCCGAGCCCAAAGCCCATGCGGGAAATAGTTCGCAGATTGTTCCCTTCAATGGTGCCCATCAGGCTGGCATTGTGACGCCCGCGCAGGACCGCATGCACTTTGTTGCTTTCGATGTTCTCGAAGGCACAACGCGTGAGGACCTGATCGAGTTGTTGAAGAAGTGGACAGTTATGGCCCGCCGTATGTCCGCAGGTAAAGAGGCTGTTGAGGACGGCGCCACCGGCCTCGGTGATGTTGCAGTCCCCCAGGACACTGGCGAAGCACTCGACCTTCCTCCATCAAACCTGACGATCACGGTGGGCTTCGGCCCCTCGTTGTTTGACGACCGTTTCGGTTTAGCATCCAAAAAGCCCGAACAGTTGCGGGATCTGCCGCACTTCCCCGGCGACCAACTGGTTGCCGAGCAATCCCGCGGTGATTTGTGCATCCAGGCGTGCGCCGACGACCCTCAGGTCGCGGTTCACGCGGTGCGTGTTCTGGCTAAGGCCGGTGTCGGCATGGTCGTGATTCGTTGGTCGCAGCTGGGTTTCGGCCGCACCTCTTCCACCTCCAGTGCGCAGAAGACGCCGCGTAACCTGTTCGGGTTTAAAGATGGCACCAACAACCTAAAGTCCGAGTACACCAAGCTCATCGACGAGCACGTGTGGGTCAAACAGCCCTCGTGGATGGATGGCGGCACGTTCCTAATCACCCGCCGCATCCGCATGCTCATTGAGAACTGGGATCGTCAAATCTTGGCGGAACAGGAGGCCACCTTCGGGCGCGACAAGCGCAGCGGGGCCCCCTTGGGCCGCGAGGACGAATTCGACGAGTTGCCCTTGGACGAGTACGTCGGCACGGAGGGCCCCATCATCCCCAATGACGCCCACGCGCGTCTGGCTCACTATTCTCAAAACGATGGTGGCCGGATGTTGCGCCGCGGCTACAACTTTGTGGATGGTTCGGATGGCTTCGGCCACTTGAACGCAGGGTTGTTCTTCATCGCTTTCGTTGCTGATCCGGATCGGGATTTCATCACGATTCAGAACAACTTGTCGAAAAACGACAAGATGAATGAGTACGTCCGCTACGAGTCCTCAGCGATTTTCGCCTGCCCTCCGGGCACGCGGAATAACTCGCAGTGGTGGGGCCAAACCCTGTTTACTTAAACGACAGGCTTAAGGCCACCGCTGTACCGAGCGCTCCACCCATGAAAACTTGTGGGTGGAGCGCTTTGTCGTTGTCTCCCTAGTCGCGTCTAGTCGACACCCAGTAGGGCCTGCGCGGTCTCTCCCACCCATTGGAGTAGTTCGACGTCGCGCAGGGTAGGGTCGGTGATTTTGTTGCCGGCCTTCGGGAAGGGAAGCACCACTGTTTTCGCAGCGGCACGATAGGTGGCCCCGGGGAACAAACGCTTGAGCCGGACTTGGCGGGAATCCGGCAGTTCCACCGGGTGCATCTTGATGCGGGTGCCTTGCACGCCGACATCGTTCACCCCGAGCGGTCGGATGCTGTTGCGCAGCTGGGCGAGACTGAATAATCTGCTGACCTCGGTGGGTAGAGGCCCGTAGCGGTCGATGAGTTCCTCGGCGATAAGATCCAGGTCGTCATCGGTGTTGGACTGGGCGAGCTTGCGATAGATCTCAAGGCGCAGGCGTTCTGATGCCACATACTGCTCTGGAATGTGCGCGTCGACGGGTAGGTCGATGCGGATTTCCCGGGGCTCCTTGTCGGTTCCGTCGACGGGCGTGCCGTCGGCGAGCGCACGGTAGGCCTGCACGGCGTCACCAACAAGCCGCATGTACAGGTCGAAGCCGACGCCTGCGATGTGGCCGGATTGCTCGGCACCAAGCACATTGCCGGCACCACGCATTTCGAGGTCTTTCATCGCCACGGCCATGCCAGCACCCAGATCATTGTTTTCGGCGATGGTGGCCAGGCGGTCGTAGGAGTTTTCGCTTAGGATCGCGCCTTTGGGGTAGAGGAAGTAGGCGTATCCGCGTTCACGGGATCGGCCCACGCGTCCGCGCAGCTGGTGTAGCTGCGATAGGCCCATGTGGTGGGCGTTTTCCACAATCAGGGTGTTGGCGTTGGAAATATCTAGGCCGGTTTCGACGATGGTGGTGCACACCAGCACGTCGTATTCGCGGTTCCAGAAGCCTTGGACGGTTTGCTCGAGTTGTTCCTCGCTCATCTGGCCGTGTGCGACGACAATTCGCGCTTCCGGCACAAGGTCGCGCAGCTCCCTGGCACGTTTGTCGATGGTTTTGACCTTGTTGTGTACGTAGAACACCTGGCCATCGCGCAGTAATTCTCTGCGTATTGACGCCGCGATGTGTTTATCTTCCTGCTGACCGACATAGGTAAGCACGGGGTGACGGTCTTCTGGTGGGGTGAGGATGGTGGACATTTCTCGGATGCCCGCCATCGACATTTCCAGGGTGCGCGGGATGGGGGTCGCGGACATGGTGAGCATGTCCACGGCGGAGCGCAATGCTTTGATGTGTTCCTTGTGTTCCACACCGAAGCGCTGCTCTTCATCCACGACAACCAGGCCAAGGTTTTTCCACTGCACGCCGGTTTGCAGCAACCGGTGGGTACCGATGACTATGTCGACGGTGCCGTCAGACAGGCCGGCGAGGGTTTCTTTAGCTTCGCGTGTGCTGGTGAACCGAGACAGGCCGCGGATCGTCAGGGGGAAGCCTTCTGTGCGGCTGGTGAAGGTGGCGAGGTGCTGCTGGGCGAGCAGCGTGGTGGGGACCAACACCGCGACTTGCTTGCCGTCCTGGACTGCTTTGAATGCTGCGCGGACAGCCACTTCGGTTTTGCCGTATCCGACGTCGCCGATGACGACGCGGTCCATCGGCACGGGTTTTTCCATGTCTTCTTTGACTGCGTCGATGGCCAGCATTTGGTCTTCGGTTTCGACGAAGGGGAAGTTGTCTTCCATTTCGCGCTGCCATGGGGTGTCCGGCGCGAAGGCATGCCCGGGTGCGGCTTGGCGCTTGGCGTAGAGTTCGACCAGTTCACCGGCGATTTCGCGAACTGCGGCGCGGGCTTTCTTTTTGGTGTTTTTCCAATCCGATCCGCCCATTTTGGACAGTGTTGGGCTTTCACCACCGACGTATCGGGACAGCATGTCCAGCGAGTCCATGGGGACGTAGAGCTGGTCTGGCGGGCCGCCGCGGCGCGAAGGGGCGTATTCAAGCACGACATATTCTCGGCGGGAGGTCTCGTCTCCAGCGGTGATGGTGCGTTCGGTCATCTTCACAAAACGCCCGATGCCGTGGGTGTCGTGGACGACAAGATCGCCGGTTTGCAGCGCCAGTGGGTCGACTTTGTGTCGTTTGCGGGCGGGGCGTCGTTTCGCACCGGTGAGGTCGCCGACGCGGTTGCCGGTCAGGTCGGTTTCGGTGATGACCACCAGTGGCGCTGCGTAGCCTTTGGCCTTGTCCGCGATGATGCCGGCGTGGTTGAGTGCGTGATACAAGGTGACGTGCCCTGGCTTAGGCGCGCTGGGTTTGGAAGGCACGTAGGTGGGGATGCCCGCCTCGGTGAAGCGCTGCTTCATGCGTTTGATGGTTGCGGCTGCCGGCGCGATAAATGCTGCGGCTCCCCCATCATGCGTGTGCGCCTTCAGGGTGGCCATCAGCGCTTCGATGGCTTTGAGATCACCGTGCGGTGCCGGCGGCAGTTGGGGCTCAAGCGGCAGGAAGTTCCCGGACTCGTGGTCCAGGGTTGCCCCCATGCCCGTGGGGTCTAGTGTCCAATAGTGCCCGCCGCGTTCCATGGCGTTGCGTTCCAGCGATTCAAGGCTGCGGTAGCTTGCTGCCGACAAATCCAGTGTTGACGTCGCGATCGGTCCCTCTGCGCCCATCGCTGCGGCTTCCCAGGCTGCCGCCAGGAATTCTTCATCGGTTTGCTGCAGGTCGTGGATACGTGTTCGTACTTTTTCTGGCGCCACGACCACCGTGTAAGAGCCCTCGGGCAGCAGCTGAGGCAGGGTCCGATATTCGGCATCCGTCAGTGCGGGGATGAGGGTTTCCATTCCATCGGTGTACATCCCCTCTCCGATCTTGGTCAGCAGCTCCGCCAACGACGGGTTGCCGGCGTGCTCGCGTGCCAAATCCTGGGCGCGAGCCGACACGGCGTCATCAATTAACAGGGTGCGGCAGGGGTAGACCTGAACCTCGCGTAACTCCTCACCCTCAGGGAGCGTTAACGTGCGCTGATCGGCGACGGAAAACGGGCGGAGGTCTGAAACCTCATCGCCCCAAAACTCCACGCGGACAGGGAAATCAGCGGTGGTCGGAAACACGTCAATAATGCCGCCGCGGGTCGCGAACTCGCCGCGCTTCGCCACCAAATCCACATGATGATAACCCGCATGCGTCAAACGATCCGCAAGACCAAGGCACTCCTGATCAACGCGCAACTCGATCACCTTGATCGCAGTGTCGACAATGGGCTGGCTCAACGCCCTAGCTGCCGCCACAACCACACGACACTGTCCGGCACCCAACCGATCCAGCACACGCGCACGATGACCAACAATGTCCACCCCCGGGCTCAAACGCTCATGCGGCAACGTCTCCCAACTAGGAAACAAATCCACCACATCCCCCAACATCGAAGACAACTCCGACGCCAGATCCTCCGCCTCACGACCATTAGCCGTAACAACCAACACCGGCCTATCCTGCGCACCCGCCATCACACCAACAAGCCACGGGCGCACCTGCTCAGGGCCAGTAATCGCCAACCGCTGCTCATCCAAATTCGGAACAATGCCCCTAAACGTCGTCGACGAGGCCACAGCCTTCAACAACCCCGACAACGGAGCCTTCACAGCCATAGAGAAAGCAGCAGTCACAACAACAATCCTTAAAGATCTCCAGACAACACCGGATGCGACTCCATCCGGGCCAAACCATTCCAGCATAGGTTAACGATGTGGGCAGCCACGGCCTCCTTATCGGGAGTACGCACATCCAACCACCACTGCGCAGTCATACTGACCATCCCCACCAGCGCCTGACCATACAACACCGCAGTATCCGGATCCAGACCCAACCGCATGAACGCCTCACCCAAAATGTGCGACACCTGCCCCACGGCGTCATTAAGCAACGTCGCATAACCACGATCCCCACCCTGCGGCACATCGCGCACCAAAATCTGAAAACCGTCCGTATGCTCCTCCACATACGTCAACAAAGCCAACACGGCCTGCTCAATACGCGTCCGGCTACGCCCCTTAGCCAACGCCTGCGTAATCACCTCCTGCAAACGCACCATCTCGCGGTCCACCACCACCGCATACAAGCCCTCCTTGCCCCCAAAGTGGTCGTACACCACAGGCTTGCTGACACCCGCACGCGCCGCAATTTCCTCAACACTCGCGGCGTCATAACCCCGCGCAGCAAACACACCACGACCAACACTAATGAGCTGCTCACGACGTTGAGAGCCCGACATCCTCTGCCTAACCATAGACAAGACCCTACAGTGTGAGCTATAGTCTTAGGCGCGCAATGCCCGCAACGCCCCTCACAGGTGGCACACGTAGGCACTCGCGCAATTCCCCATGGTGTAATTGGCAACACTACGGTTTTTGGTACCGTCATTCTTGGTTCGAGTCCAGGTGGGGAAGCAACACTCCTGCTCCCCAAAAGCAACCGACACGCACCGTGGCCGACCTTTTGGGGAGCAGTTCGCGTTAGGGGTACCGTGGTGTGTGTTCAACGTGTTCAACCAGACGAATTCGCGATCGGAGCCACACTGTCTATGAGCAATGTCGCTGTAGTCATCCTCGCCGCCGGTGCCGGCACGAGAATGAAATCCACCACCCCCAAAATGCTGCACAGCGTAGCCGGCCGCACCATGCTGGCCCACGCACTACATGCCGCCGCCGGGCTGAAACCCCAGCACCTCATCACTGTTGTGGGCCACGGGCGCGAACAAGTCCTACCAGCCATCGACGCTGAAACTGCAGCCCTGCGCGACTACGGGGTAGATACGGTTGCCACCGCCACCCAGGAACAGCAAAACGGCACCGGTGACGCCGTCGCCTGCGGCCTCGCAGAACTCCCCGAGGATTTCGACGGTACTGTCCTGGTCACCACCTCCGACGTGCCGATGCTCAACAGTGGCACCCTCGCCGGCCTGCTCGCCGAACACAACGCCAAACCCCGCGCAGCCGTCACCGTGCTCACCGCCACCGTGGATGCACCCCGCGGCTACGGCCGTATCGTGCGCTCCGCCGACGGCGAAGTCATGCGCATCGTCGAAGAAAAAGACGCCACCGACGACATCCGCGCCATCACCGAAGTCAACTCTGGTGTGTACGCCTTCGACGCCGAACTCCTCCGCCACGCCCTCACCCGCCTAGACACCAACAACGCTCAAGGCGAGTTCTACCTCACCGATGTCATCAGCATCGCCCGCGAACTCGACCGCACCGTCCGCGGCCACCGACTTGATGACGCCGCGTTGGTCGCCGGCGTCAACGACCGCGTACAGCTCGCCGCCATGGGCAAAGAAATGAACCGCCGCATCTGCGAAAAAGCCATGCGCGGCGGTGCCACCATTATCGACCCCGACACAACCTGGATCGATATTGATGTCGAGATCGGACGCGACGTCATCATCCATCCCGGCACCCAACTCAAAGGCTGCACCACCATCGCGGACAACTGCGAAATCGGGCCCGACACCACACTCATCGACATGGAAGTCCACGAAGGCGCATCCGTCATCCGCACGCATGGGTCACTGTCCGTCATCGGTAAAGACGCCACCGTCGGCCCCTACACCTACATCCGCCCCGGCACCGAGCTCGGCGAAAAGGGCAAACTCGGCGGATTCGTCGAAGCGAAGAACGCCAAAATCGGCCGCGGCTCGAAAGTTCCGCACCTCACCTACATTGGTGATGCAACCGTCGGGGAAGAATCCAACATTGGCGCCTCCAGCGTCTTCGTCAACTACGACGGCGTCAACAAGCACCACACCACTATTGGGGATCACGTACGCACCGGCTCCGATACGATGTTTATCGCACCAGTCACCGTCGGCGACGGCGCCTACTCCGGCGCAGGTACAGTGATCAGGGAAGACGTACCGGCCGGGGCACTCGTCGTGTCCGGCGGTAAACAACGCAATATTGAAGGATGGGTCGAGGCCAAACGCCCCGGCACGCCCGCTGCCGAAGCCGCAGCTAGGGCACAACAGCGAGCACAACAGCAGGAAGGCTGAACGTGATGACTGACAACTGGGTGGACAACAAACGCAACCTGATGCTCTTCTCAGGGCGCGCACACCCCGAACTCGGTGAAGCCGTCGCCAAGAACCTTGGCATCGACCTCACCCCCATGACCGCACGGGACTTCGCCAACGGCGAGATCTTCGTCCGTTTCGAAGAATCCGTCCGCGGCTGCGACGCCTTCGTCCTGCAGTCCCACACCCAGCCGCTGAACAAGTGGCTGATGGAACAGCTCATCATGATCGACGCCCTAAAGCGCGGCTCCGCCAAGCGCATCACCGCGATCCTGCCGTTCTACCCCTACGCCCGCCAGGACAAGAAGCACCGCGGCCGCGAGCCGATTTCCGCGCGCTTGGTCGCCGACCTGCTCTACACTGCTGGTGCCGACCGCATCGTGTCTGTCGACCTGCACACCGACCAGATCCAGGGTTTCTTCGACGGCCCCGTCGATCACATGCACGCCATGCCGATCCTGACGGACTACATCAAGAAGAACTACAGCCTCGACAACATTGCTGTGGTCTCCCCCGATGCTGGCCGCGTGAAGGTTGCCGAAAAGTGGGCCAACATTTTGGGCGACGCTCCCCTGGCGTTCGTCCACAAGACCCGCAGCGTGGATGTTGCCAATCAGGTTGTTGCTAACCGTGTCGTCGGTGATGTCACCGGCCGCACCTGTGTCCTGCTCGACGACATGATCGACACCGGCGGAACCATCGCAGGTGCCGTTGGTGTTCTGCGCGACGCCGGTGCGAAGGACGTCATCATTGCCTGCACCCACGGTGTGTTCTCTGATCCGGCTCGCGAGCGTTTGTCGCAGTGCGGTGCGAAGGAAGTTATAACCACCGATACGCTGCCGCAGAACACTGAGGGCTGGGACAACCTGACCGTGCTGTCGATTGCGCCGCTGCTGGCCAAGACCATCCGTGAGATCTTCGAAAACGGCTCTGTGACCACCCTGTTTGAGGGCCAGGCCTAGCTTTATGTAGAGCCTTGTGCACTGCCTTTGTAGGTTGTGCGCTGTGTGGTCCCGCCTCATCGGCGGGGCCACTTTTTTATGCCAGGGGATGCTTGGGGTGTACACGTTGGATGCTTGGGGTGTGCACGTTGGATGCTTGGGGTGTGCACGTTTTTCGGCAGCGAGCCTCCTTCAAAATTTTCGACCTGGGAAAACGCGAAAACCACGGGCTCGCTGCCGAAATCTGTGCACGCTTGACGCGGTGCGGCGACTGCGGAGACAGACCAACGCGCGCACGGGCGACGCGTTGCGGCCGGGTGCCGGGTGCAGAGCGCCGGGGCTATAGGGTTTAGCGGGGGCAATGGGTTGCGGCTCCATCTTCGGATTGTCTTATGCGAGTGCTTAATGTCGATGTCGCCAGGAGGCTGTCAGCTGTTACGTCCTTGTGCACGGTGGGGCTTGTCGTGAGTTCATGCGGGATGGTGACCATCACCCCGAAGAACACTGGGGAACCTACTGCCGGGACGCTGACCGGTCTTCCGTCTCCGGCAGAGATGGCCGCAACCGACCAGCCCTCGACTGCGAACGAGAGCGCACAAACCAGCGCCAAGGAGCAGAGCGCCAACGAACAGGCAAGCAAACAAACACCTCTCCAGCAGGGTGCTCGGCTGCCCCGCGAGGTTCGCGAGCGTCGGGGTGCGCGGGTTCATCGCGGGTTCATCGCGGGTGGGTGGCTCATCGATTGGTGTGCGCGTGTTGGGGTTGTGTTCGTGCGTTGTTAAGGCGTTGCGTGCCATGTGTCCTCATTCATCACAAGTGGTTGCACGAGGTCACGGCTGCTCCGCAGTGCCCTCTGGGGTGTTCTGCGGTCACCGTTGACCTTGTTTATGTGTTGTTTTGATTTGAGAACTCGTTCCGAATACAAGTCGCACGGCGAACCGCTTTAGTTCCCGACCCGCATATTTTGTGCACGCTCCCCGACCACCGCCTACTCACTTTGAATCACAGACCGGCAGGGTGTATTATTTTTCAGGTCTCGGCGAGGGCGCCGCCACGCAGCACAGCACCATGCACATCGCATAGCGCACGTACTGTACAACGGTTGCCGTTATCGACGCGATTTGAATCTTTGTAAGCCTGCGAAGACTCGACGAGATATCCGAGTCCTGCGCGGGCTTTCGTTGTTTCACCCCTGGTGGGCTCAGCCCCAGCCACACGGTGTGCGACGTGATGCGCAGGCGACAACGTTACACCCCGGCGGCGTCATCAATGCTGTTCACAGCCGATGCGCACACCGGGAAACTAATACCTGTGAGGAGACTTTCATGTCTAACCAAGCTATCGCCCTTGAAGCTGCCGTCCGTAAGGAATTCGGCAAGGGTGCTGCCCGCCGTGCACGCCGCGCCGGCCAGATCCCCGTGGTCGTTTACGCCAACGAGTTCGAGCCCCTCCACATCCTGGTTGACCGCCTCGACTTCACCGCGATCATCCGTAACCACGGCACCAACGCTGTTGTTTCCCTCAACATTGAGGGTGAGAAGCAGCTGGCCATGATCAAGTCTGTGGACCAGAACGTACTGACCTTCAACATCGACCACGCTGACCTGCTTGCTATTAAGCGCGGCGAAAAGGTCGAGGTCGACATTCCTGTCGTTCACACTGGCGAGATCGCTGCCGGCGCAATGCTCATGCAGGACGCAGAGACCATCCGCGTTGAAGCTGACGTTATGAACATTCCGGAAGAGATCGTCCTCGACGTTGAGGGCATGGAGATCGGCTCCACCATCACCGCTGGCGACGTTCAGATGCCTGGCGGCTGCACCCTGGTCGATGATCCGGAGATGCTGATCATCAACGTTGTTGTTCCTGAGGTCGCTGACGTTCCCGAAGAGGGCGGGCAAGAAGACGGCACCGAAGATGACGCCGCTGAGGTCGAGGAGACTTCCGCAGCTGACGAGTAAGCCTTCTTGCGCTTACTCCCCTTTGGGTGTTGACGCCGCGTCTACCGT
>SKEK01000097.1_pt1 | contig 58612 bp, 48 predicted proteins | sample 4826761 | NCBI WGS metagenome assembly SKEK01 (sample SAMN11008811, study PRJNA524170) | human gut metagenome | biome: Human fecal sample; material: Feces; isolation source: fecal sample from pouch patient p32 | host: Homo sapiens | place: Israel: Tel-Aviv | collected 2015-10-13 | reverse complement strand
GTGCTGGCCGGCGGTTACGGCAACTGGTTTGCGCTGACTGATGTCAGTTATACCCAAACCAAGATGGATATTCTGGATGGCAAAATTGATGCCTTGGTAGCTTCACCGCGAGTTGGCTATCAGTTTTCCGTGCTCGAGCGTCCGCTGCGGATCTGGGCCGGTGGTATGTACCAGAGTATTGACCAGTCATTTAGCGGCAATATTGCTGACCTAGCATTGCCCGCCAATCTCAAACAGATGCTACTGCTGGTTGACCCAAGCAAAAGTGGCAAATTCCATGTTGAGCAGCATCTGGAATCTCCATGGAATACCTTGCTGGGTGCTCAATATCAGATCACACCGAATTTGCTGTTGCTGACCGAATGGGGTCTCGGCAAACGCACCAGTGCATTTTTCACTTTGGATATGCGTTTTTAACGGAGGCGTTTGCTGATGCAACAGACTCATGTTTCCCTGTTGGCGCTGAGTACGCTGCTGATGACACCGCCGTTGTATGCAGCGCAGTGGGTAGATTCCCTCCTAGAGGATTTAGGCTCTTCTGAGACGGTTGATGAGAGTAAGCCGATTGATTGGGGGGTACTGCCGGGGCCGTTTTATAACCCAGAGATGGGAGTGGGCATTGGCGCAGCGGCCATTGGGTTATACCGCGTCGATAAGCAGGATCGGGACACGCAATACTCCACACTGTCATTTACTGGTTTTGCCAGTTCAACCGGTGCCTTTGGGGTGGGTTTCGAGAATAACACCTTTTTGCAGCAAGATGCTTGGCGGTTGTTTCTCAAAGGCGCGGTGAAAAATGTACCGACTTCGTTTTGGGGAGTCGGCTATGCCGCAGGCAGTCAGGACAGCAATAAACGTGAGTATACCGCCAAGGCGTTGGAGCTGACTCCAGAGCTGGCCTATCGGGTGGCACCTGACTTGTATGCGGCGCTGGGCGGCTCTTTGATCCACTTGAGTACAGAGAGTGACGAACCGCTGTTTACCGCATTGCCAGGCGGTGAGCGTAATCAGAGTATCGGTGTGAGTGCGCGCTTGTCGTATGACAGCCGTGATTTTCTGCCCAATCCTTACCGTGGTCAGGTCGCCAGTGTGAAATACACGCGCTATTTGCCCGCGCTGGGTAGTGATGCTGATTTTTCCACCGTAGAGGCGCGTTATAGCTACTACTGGCAATTAAGCGCGCGCACCATTTTGGCCTCTGAGGTGTATGGCTATTTTACTCACGGTGATGTGCCGTGGAATCAGTTGGCCCAGCTCGGTAGCGATAAGCGGATGCGCGGTTATTACGAAGGGCAATATACCGACCGCAATTTACTGACGACGCAACTGGAATTGCGCCAGCAGCTGAGTGGGCGGCATGGCGTAGCGCTGTGGGCTGGCGCGGGAACCGTGACTGCTCATGCCCGTGAGTTGCTGGGCGCTGAGGCCCATTGGCTGCCTAATGCTGGGGTCGGTTATCGCTTTGCGTTTAAGCCACGGGTCAATATTCGTCTTGATTGGGGTGTTGGACGCAACACATCTGGTTTTTACTTTCAGGTGAATGAGGCTTTCTGATGAAACGCGGCTTGGTCCCACTGTTATTGGTCTGGGGGATGGGCGGCTTGCCGCTGTCGGTACAAAGCGCTCCGGTGGCACCGGATTCGCTGCGACCTTGCTGTGCGCTAGGCATGGATTTACGTACTTCGCTGTTAGGTGTGCCGCTACCCTGGTATCGGATCCCTAATGTGCTGGACACCCAATCACTCGGTCATCATCACTATAACGATAGCGTGATGCGCTCGGCAGGCGCGGTGCTAGGCTTAGGCGATGAGAAAAATGGTCTTTTGGTTACCCGCGATGGTGGCATTTTAGATACCGCGCACATCCGAGATACCGCCGATAATACCTTTTATCTTTACCAAACCCTCTTACCGCGCTTAGGTCAGGCATTCTCGCTGGTGCTGGCATCTGAGTTAGGGCAGCGCCATGTGGTGCTGCGTCCCTTTACTCCGCCTAGTGCGATGGCGGATCGGCGCTTACTGGCCGCGCGTATGGCGGCTTTAATCGCCTTCCAGCTGGCGGAATGGCATGAGATAGCGCAGTGGTACGGTTATCGCTCGGTACCGGCGATGGCTGAGACGGTATCGGCGTTTTCGCCAGAGGATCTGTACTCTAACTTACTCGGTGCGCGGCTCAGCTCTGAGCTGTTGCGTGAGCCGGGGGCGCCGGTGTCGGCGGAGGATTATAATCATCGCTTTGATCGGGCGTTGCGAATGTATTTAGCGCAGGCCGGTGTTTATCCTGAGGCGCAAGCGCGTCAGGCGCTACGGCAGTTGGATGGCGTGTGGTGGGATAGCACACGGCGCTTGCCAGATCGGCGCTTAGTGCTGCAGCGTAATTATCAGTTGGGTTGGGTGCGAACGCCGATGTTACCGCCCAATTGGCCGGCACCGGGACGCCGTTTGTGGCTGGCCAGTCGTTGGCAGGGGCAACCGCTGAGTGAATACGTACAGCTGCAGATTTGGCCGGATAAATCGACCCCAGCGTCTTTGAAGGCGGTATTGCCGCAGACCTTTTGGACGCGCGATGATTTTGTCCATTTTGCCACTGCTGCCGAGCAGCGAGAGGCAACTTGGTTGGCACAAAGTGAGCAGGATTAACGCGAAGAGAAAAAACAGCAGGCGACCATCTGGTCGCCTGCTGTCTATATTCAGCTCAAATTAAGCATATGAGCCGTATTAGAAGGGGTTAGAACAGATTCAACCCTTTGAGCATCACGATCAGTACCAGCAGCGGCGAGACAAAGCGCAGCAGCAGGAACAGGATGCGAGTCAGTGAGGTATTGTGCAGTTGCCCGTGATTGCTGACTGCTTGGCTCAGGTGTTGGCGTCCCCATACCCAGCCGACAAACAGACTCAGCAAGATCCCACCCAGTGGCATCAGTACCTTAGAACTGAGGGCGTCGAACAGGTCAAACATGTTCAATCCTGCCACGGTGACATGGGCCAAGGTGCTGTTGGATAAGGCACAGGTGGAGCCGATCAGGGCTAAGAACAACACGTTGATCAGCACCGAACGGGTACGGCTAATCTTAAAGCGCTCGCTGATCACCGATACCGGGACTTCCAGAATCGACAGCATCGCGCCGGTTGCCGCGATCGCCGACAACACAAAGAACACCACCATCAGCAAATGACCGAATGGCATCTGGGCAAATACCGCCGGGATGGTGATAAACAGCAGCGATGGGCCAGCGGATGGGGTAAAGCCAAAGCTGAAGACCGCAGGGAAGATGGCGATCCCCGCCAGCATCGAGACAAACAGATCGGCGGTCATCACGCGTAGCGCGGTGGCGGGGATATTCTGGTCATCGCGAAAGTAGCTGCCGTAGGTCAGCATGGTGCCCATCCCGATCGACAGCTTGAAAAACGCCAAGCCCATTGCGGTCAGGATCACGCCAGCATCAATTTTGCTAAAATCGGGGCTAAACAGGAAACTTAAGCCTTCTGCCGCACCCGGCAGAGTCAGGCTGCGCACGGCAATAATTACCAGCAGCACAAACAAAATCGGCATCAGTTTCTTAGTTACCGCTTCAATCCCTTTCGAGACTCCGATAATCAGCACCCCGCCGATCACCAGTAGGACTAACCATTGCCACAGTAGGGCTTGCCACGGATTGTGGATCAGCGCATCAAAGGCTGCGCCCGTCGCTTGCGGGCTGCTCGAGAGCAATGAACCGTCGGCGGATTTGAAAATGTAAGCAAAGACCCAGCCGGCCACTTCCGAGTAGAACCCCATGATCAAGTAGGCGCAAATAACGCCGAGCAGACCAATCACCCACCACGCTGAGCGGCGCGGGGCGAGTTTGACGAAGGTGGTAATGGCATCGGCTTTGGCGGCGCGGCCTAAGGTGAGCTCCGCAATCATGATCGGCAGGCCAATCAGCAAGGTGGCTAGCAGGTACACCAGCAGGAAGCTGGCACCGCCGTTGGCACCGGTCAGATAGGGGAATTTCCAGATATTGCCCAGTCCAACCGCAGAGCCTAACGTGGCGGCAATGACGCCAAAACTGGAGGTGAAACCATCGCGCTGCGCGGGTTTGGGAGTCGCATTACTCATAAATTAGAATATTCCTGTTTTATTATGATACATAAACCATGAGTGCACGTGAGATTGTTCTATCCTGCCTTTTATAGCCAAGAGCTTTTTGTCTGATTTATACTAACCCAATCATCGACATCATGCCCAAGTTTCACGCCAAGGCTATTTTGTGCCGTATTTGAGCCAAGGCAGGAGTTAAGATTACATGGAAAAACGCAAACCGCGGGCATTCTGGCAGGTATGGCGGTGGACTTTTTTTGTTTTTATTCTGTTATTCTTCGTGGATGTCAGCGCGTTTTACGAGTTGTCGCGTCAGAATAAAATTGAGCAACAGCGATTCTTTGCTGCTGAAGCACGCGCGTATGTCGCGAAAGTCCGCGGTTCTATCAAAACCGATTTGCAATTATTGACGTCATTATCCTTAGGGTTCCGGCTCAATAATTACGTGCCACTGCGCGATATTCAGGCCTATATCGAGAGCATGCGCTTAAGTGCGCCACAAACCGTCAAGTTAGAGTGGTTTCCGCTGGTAACACAAGACCAAGTGGCTCCTTTTTTACAGCAGATGCGCAATATTTATCCGGCCTATCATTATCAAGGATGGTTATTTAGTGACAATACGCCGCTCGACACTCTATTGGCGCAGCCGTATATCTTTCCATTAGCGTTTGTCTATCCGGCTACCGAGCAAAATCAGCAATATTTAGGCTTGTTATTTGGCGGCGAAAAACGTGACAGTTATTTGGCTGATATTATTGCGGGGGCAGAGCAAATAATTACTGACCCGATTCGGCTATGGAATCAACAGAGCAAAAATAACAATCGGAAAAATGGTTTTTTGGTGATTAACGCGGTGCGTAATATCCGCGATAAAAGTTTAGATGGCATATTTGTTTCGGTGATTAACAGCTATGCTTATTTTTCTCATGTGATAAACACCATTAATCCACGTCCGGGGATGGCGATTCAAATCAGTGACGTTTCATCGAGCTCAGAAATTGTGTTGTATCACTCAGCCGCCGCTGTTGCTGCGCCGCGCTCGGCAGGGCCGCTCATGCAGCACGTGGAATATATTGCCCAAGGTGATCGACACTGGAAGGTTTCGGTAACCGGCCATTGGGCGCTGTACGCCGAAAATCGCCTGTTGCTGAAGATTTTGTGGTGGGGCGGGCTGGTGGTTTCCCTGCTGGTGAGCTTGATTGTCGGTTATGCGGTAAACCGTACCGGTCTGTATGAATTTTTGCTGCAACAGCGCACGCGCGAGCTAGAGTTTATGTTGGAGCATGATCACTTAACACGGGTGCTCAATCGCCGCGCTTATGATCGCTTGCTGGGGGAGTTTTGCCAGAGTACTCGGCCGTTCACCCTGTTTATGATCGATATGGATTATTTTAAGCGCATCAATGATTGCTTTGGTCATGCGGCGGGGGATGCGGCGTTAATTGAGGTGGCGCTGCGCTTGCAGCAAGCCGCCGGCAGCGGAACTTATTTGGCGCGCATTGGTGGCGATGAGTTTGCGCTGATGACGCCGGTGACCCAAAGCGATGCGGTGCAAAGTCTTGGCGAGCGAATGTTGCTGGCGGTGCGTGAGCCGGTATTCAGTTTCCGTCAGCAAGCAATTCATCTGAGCATCACCCTTGGCGCATCGGTGTATCAGGCTGGACAAAACCCCGATCAGATCCAAGATTGTGCCGATCAGGCGCTGTATGCGGCGAAGCAGCGTGGGCGCGGATGTTGCGTACAATATGTGCAATATATGAACGGACGTGCGCCATAGTCTGATATACATCACATAATTTAGGTAATATGTTGTATGTTAATTGCCTAGATTTGGCATTCGTCACATATCAGCAGGCGGCTCTTCGCTACAGTAATGACTTAATAGTGCAAGGACTCGCCTCCTGTATTCTGACCCATTCGATTAAAAGAAGGAGCCATGACCATGGCGAAATCAGATGTATTCCACCTTGGATTGACTAAAAGTGACCTGAAAGGCGCTACCTTGGCGATTGTTCCGGGCGACCCGGAGCGTGTGAAGAAAATTGCCGAGCTGATGGATAACCCGGTTCATCTGGCCAGTCACCGTGAGTTTACGTCTTGGTTGGGCGAACTGGACGGCAAGCCAGTGGTGATCTGCTCTACTGGGATTGGCGGTCCTTCTACTTCGATTGCAGTGGAAGAGCTGGCACAACTGGGCGTGCGTACTTTCCTGCGTGTAGGTACCACCGGTGCCATTCAGCCACACATCAATGTTGGTGACGTGCTGGTCACTACTGCCTCGGTACGTCTGGACGGTGCGAGCTTGCACTTTGCGCCAATGGAATACCCTGCGGTGGCTGACTTTGATTGTACGACTGCGCTGGTTGCGGCAGCGAAAGAGCGCGGCGCGAAGACCCATATCGGTATTACCGCTTCTTCCGATACCTTCTACCCAGGTCAAGAGCGTTATGACACCGTTTCTGGCCGTGTGGTGCGTCGCTTCCAAGGCTCGATGCAAGAGTGGCAGGATCTGGGCGTGATGAACTACGAAATGGAATCCGCGACCTTACTGACCATGTGTGCGAGCCAAGGCTGGCGTGCGGGTATGGTGGCCGGCGTGATCGTAAACCGCACCCAACAGGAAATCCCGAACGCCGAAACCATGAAAGCGACCGAAAGTGATGCGGTGCAGATCGTGGTTGAAGCGGCGCGTCGTCTGCTGGATTAAGCATTCTGACCTCTTCTGTACCGCCTGCAGCTCTGCAGGGCGTGGACGAAAAAACGCGGCGATGGCCGCGTTTTTTTATGCCTGTGATTCACCGCGCGGTGGTCGCTCGGCTTTAACCGCCAGAATGCTTATAATGGCGGACGCCGCCGAGAAAAGGACTGCCGATGAAATATAAAGATCTGCGAGAATTTATCGCCTTGCTGGAAGCGCGAGGTGAGTTAAAACGCATCCGGGTACCGGTATCGCCGGATTTGGAGATGACCGAGATTGCTGATCGCGTACTGCGCGCGGGTGGCCCGGCACTGCTGTTTGAAAATCCGACCGGTTATACCATGCCGGTGCTGTGCAATCTGTTCGGTACGCCGCAGCGAGTCGCGCTGGGGATGGGGCAAGATGATGTCAGCGCCTTGCGCGATGTCGGCCAGTTACTGGCCTTTCTCAAAGAGCCAGAGCCGCCGAAGGGATTTCGTGACCTGTGGGAAAAAATGCCCAAGTTTCGCCAGGTGTTGAATATGCCGACCAAGCGTCTCAGCAGTGCTCCGTGTCAGGAAGTGGTGCAACAAGGTGAGGCGGTGGATTTGACCGCGTTGCCGGTGATGCGCTGCTGGCCCGAAGATGCGGCGCCGTTGGTGACGTGGGGGCTGACGGTCACCCGTGGTCCGGTGCGGGAGCGGCAGAACCTTGGCATCTATCGTCAGCAACTGCTCGGTCGTAACAAACTGATCATGCGCTGGTTATCGCACCGTGGTGGCGCGCTCGATTTTCAAGAGTGGCAGCAGGCCCATCCTGGTGAGCGTTTTCCGGTGGTGGTGGCATTGGGCGCCGATCCAGCCACTATTTTGGCGGCGGTAACACCTATCCCCGATACCCTGTCAGAATATGCGTTTGCCGGTTTGCTGCGCGGTACTAAGACCGAAGTGGTGAAATGCTTAACCTGCGATCTGGAAGTGCCGGCGTCGGCGGAAATCGTGCTGGAAGGTTACATCGAGCCGGGTGAACTGGCACCAGAAGGGCCGTATGGCGATCACACCGGTTATTATAACGAAGTAGATAACTTCCCAGTCTTTACTGTCACCTGCGTGACCCGCCGCCGCGATGCTATCTATCACTCCACCTACACCGGACGGCCACCGGATGAGCCGGCGGTACTCGGGGTGGCGTTGAACGAAGTGTTTGTGCCACTGCTGCAAAAGCAATTTCCTGAGATTGTCGATTTCTACTTGCCGCCGGAAGGCTGTTCATACCGCATGGCGGTGGTGACGATGAAGAAACAGTATCCGGGGCATGCTAAACGGGTGATGATGGGCGTCTGGTCGTTTTTACGTCAGTTTATGTACACCAAATTTGTGATTGTGTGTGATGATGACGTTAATGCCCGTGATTGGAATGATGTGATCTGGGCCATTACCACGCGGATGGATCCGGCGCGTGATACGTTGCTGGTGGAAAACACCCCAATCGATTATCTGGATTTTGCCTCACCGGTTTCCGGTTTAGGCTCCAAGATGGGGATGGATGCGACCAGCAAATGGCCGGGGGAAACGGATCGTGAATGGGGCCGTCCGATTGCACGCGATCCCGCGGTGGTGGCGAAGATCGATGCGATCTGGGACAGCTTACAGCTGGATCAGCCGGCGTCAGAGGCTGCGGCGCAAAAATAAAGCGTTGCGGTAATCAATAAACGTGCATCTCGTTGGTCACAGGCTCATCGCTTGCCCGATGTGGTCAACGAGGAAGGGCGATTAGCCCTTGCTGAGTACGATAACAAGATCCAACACGAACAACAGACAAGAAAAACGCCGCTCGGGCGGTAGAGGAAAAGTCATGACAACGTTTTGCTGTAAAGTGTCGCTGGTTGAGCCGATCACCGAAACCGTCTATCGCGTCCGGCTGCAACCGGATCAGGCGGTCAGTTTTCGTGCTGGTCAGTATCTGATGGTGGTCATGGGGGAGCGCGATAAGCGTCCGTTCTCCATTGCATCGACACCGGACAATAGCCATGAGATTGAGCTGCATATCGGCGCTTCCGAGCATAATCCGTATGCCATGGCGGTGATGGATAAGATTAAAACCGGCGAGCCAGTGACGGTGGAAATGCCGTTCGGTGAGGCCTGGTATCGCGCCGATAGCCAAGCGCCGGTGATCTTGATTGCCGGTGGTACCGGTTTTTCCTACGTGCGCTCCATCGTGCTGGATCTGCTGGCGCAGCAGCCGCAGCGTCCGGTCTCTTTATATTGGGGCGGTCGTGAGCTGACCCACCTGTATGACCTGCCAGAATTACAGGCGCTGGCCGCCGAGCACCGTAACTTGCAGGTGATCCCGGTGGTGGAGCAACCTGCGGATAACTGGTCTGGACGCAGTGGCACCGTGTTGGCCGCCGTGATGCAGGATTTTGCTTCCTTGGCCGGTTATGACATCTATATCGCGGGACGGTTTGAGATGGCCAAAGTGGCGCGCGAGCTGTTCTGCGAGCAGCGTGATGCCGATGCCGCGCATCTGTACGGTGATGCGTTTGCCTTTATCTAATTTGCTCTGCACTAAGCGCTAGGCATAAAAACGCGACATAAAAAAACGGGAGGCTAAGCCTCCCGTTGTTATTAGTACGCTGGTGATGGGGCCGAGTTAGGCGTGGTGCTCACCATCGACCAATGCCAGACCGCGGCGGCGCATCTCACCGGCATCTTGCGGGTGACCGGCTTTTTCCAGCACGTTAGCCAGCAGCGCATAGTCAGCGGCGTTCGGCTGTTGTGCCAGTGCTTTGCGCAGTGCGCTTTCTGCTTCCGGATATTGGCCTTGTACCGCCAGCAGGTGACCCAGCGCGCGGTTCAGCAGTGCGTTCTCCGGCTCTTTTTTCATCAGATGCTGCAGCACTTTTTCCACCGCAGCAGGATCGGTTGGGTGCAGACGACTCAACACGGTCAGCAGCTGTGGCTCAGACGATTTACGCAGACCGCTCAGCAGCACTTCTTGCGCGTGATGGTGATCATCACACTCAATCAGATGGTTGGCCAGCAGTGCCAAGGTACGCGGATTGGTGCGACGACGACGTGGCTGATTGCGCAGCCACGCCATCAAGCCTTCACTGCCGTTTTCCTTCATCGCCTTGTTCATCAGGCCATCTTCGGCATTCAGCTCGATTTGCTCCAGCTCTTGCTCTGGGAACAAGCCGGATTTGGTCAGCTGTGGCAGCAGATCCAGCAGCGCAGCATACGCGCCCGCTTGGGTATAGGCTTGCTCGGCCAAACGCAGCACCTGTGGATGACGTGGCGCGACGGCCAGCAGGTGATCGACGCCATGGCGAGCAGCATGGATCTCGCCTTGGGCCAGTTGCAGGCGCACGCGGGTGATATCGACCGGCAGGGTATCGTTACCGGCCAACTCGGCGGCGCGGTGCAGATACTGGTTGCAGCTTAAGTTATCGCCGCGTTGCTGCGCCGCTTCAGCGGCCATCAGCAGGTTCACTACCGGTTGATCGGCATGCTCGGCGCTCTTCGCCATCAGGCGCTCGGCCTGTTGGTAATCACCTTCGGTCAGTTTCAGCAGACCGGCCAGCGTTTGTTTACGGGCGCGGTTTTGTTTGCGGCGCGCAAACCAGCCGTGGGTGGATGAGCCAATACGCAGCAGACGGCGCAGTACCGCATCCAGAATAAACAGCGCGGCCAGCGTCAAGATCACCAAGATGATCATGCTGGTCAGGCTCATTTCCACGGTATACGGACCGGCCACAATCAGCACATAGCCCTGATGACCGGCAAATTCCGGCCCGATCACCAGTCCGCCGATGATGATGGCAAGCAGTATAAAAATACGTGTCATGACAACTCCCGGTTAGTTAGTGGCGGGTGCCGGTGCCGCATTGGCCGGTGCACTGGTCACCGGAGCCGGTGTGGCATTGACGCCAGGCTGAGCCAGCAGGTTACGCACACGGGTTTGCAGCGCATCTTCAAGCAGCGGTTGGCTCTTGAGCGTGGTTGGCAAGTCCATGTAGATAGACTCTTGGCTCAAGGCTTCCAGCTCATTTAAGAACGCTTGGGTGCTGCTGTCTTGCATATCGAAGTAGGAGCGAACCCAGGTATCCACTTTTTCCAGTGACTGCTTATACAGCTCGTTCTGGTGCCGAGGAATAGCCATCGCGGCCATTTGCAGGCGCTGACGGATATTTTCCCGCAGGTAGTAATCCTGATTGGGTGCCAGCAGTGGCTCGACATTCCCATCGCGACGACGCACGGTGATGAAGTCGTTCACGAAACTGTCCAGCTCTTCATCAGGTTGGATTTCCAGTCGTGAATCGAGCTGCTCAGGGCCAGATCTTCGGTCGCCCCTTCTGCTGGTGGCAGTTGGGTGTCGGCCAGTTTCAGGTTATCAACCTTATTGGCCAGACTGGTGATCTCGAGGATCAGACCGTCGGTGTCCACTTTGTTGATGCCGGCCAGGGCGCTGATGTCATCTTTCAATGCTTGGCGGATTGGCAGCAGGCTGGGGTCATTCATCTGCGCCAAGCTGAGATCGGCACTTTTCAGCAGGGCACCGGCGGAGGTGACATCTTGCTCCATCCACAGTTTGCGACCGGCATTTTTGACCAGATAGTCGGCTTCGGCCAGCAGCCAGTCATTCGAGCGACGTCCGGCAACCTCGGTCAGCTGACGCTGCAGGGTGCGGATTTGCTCTTCTTGGGCCGCTTGGGTTTGGCGCGCCTTTTCCAAGGTTTGATTCATTTCGCTGCTCATCTCACCGGCCAGTTTTTTCTGGTTATCCAGAGCCTGAGTGAGGGCGCTGCTCAAGGTATCGACCTGTTGGCGCATCTGGGCCAGATCGCTCATCTGACTCTGATTTTGCTGGTGGCCGTGGTAGTACAAGCCGCCGCCGAGGGCAATCACCAGCGCAATGGCGATCGCGCCCAACGTCTGACCCCCGCTGCGCGCAGGAGCGGCAGTGTCCGGCTTGGCCGGTGCGGGTTGAGTGACCGGCTGGGAAGCTGCTGTCTCTGGTACAGGGGTAGAGGAGGCTTGTTCATCCGCAGCGGGAGATGACTGGGGCTTTTGATCCGTCATTGAGATTCGTCCCGAGTTATTCAAATTGTTCAACTGCGGCAATCAGCGATCGGTTATCGGCGCGGTCGGAAATCACGATTTCCTGCCAGCCAAACTCCCGGGCCATTGCAGCAATGCGTTTACTGACAACCACTAACCGGCAGGATGTCAGCCAGTGATGGGCAGTGTCAGGTACCAGTGCAACAAGTTGTTGCAGTATATCGCCGCTGGTGATCACCAGCAGATTTACATTGGCGCGCTGCCAGATATCGGTCTGTTGCGCGCCGCAATATTCCAAAGGAACGCGTTGATAGCATTCGCAAAAATTCACTTCGGCACCGCGCTCACGCAGCACCTGCGCCAATAACGGTCGACCGCCATTGCCGCGTAAAATCAGTACCTGCTGACCGCTCACGGTTTGCAGGGCGGGCAGCTGTAACAGCCCTTCGCTGGTTTCATCGCACGCTGGGAACAACACCGGTTGCCCACAGGCTTGTTGCAGATGCAGGGCGGTACTACGGCCGACCGCGGCATACTGCACGTGTGGCCAGCGGCCACCAATTTGCTCAACCGTTTGCTCAGCATAGCTGACCGCGTGCCCAGACGCAGCAACAATCCAATCACCGGGATTCAAGCGACTGAAATAGCCCGGCAGCAAGTTCAATTCACTGCCGGCGGCCAGCGTAAATAACGGCGCATGGATCGCCGCTCGTCCGGCGGCGGACAAGGCGGTGGTCAATTCGATGCCGGCCTGATCTGGCCGAGTGACTAAAATGGTCATGCCGCTGTGCTACTTCCGTTACTTCACTACATGGCCGTACACGGCAGACAAGATACTACCGGCACCGGCGTCCAGCAGTTGTTCTGCCAGTGCGCTGCCGAGCTGTTCGGCTTCCGTGCGCGGGCCGCGGATCTCAGCTTGCAACAGGCGCGAGCCATCGGGAGCGCCGACCAGTGCGCGCAAATAGAGCTGATCGCCCGTCAGTTCGGCATAGCTGCCAATCGGCACCTGACAGCCACCTTGCAGGCGGTTGTTCATTGCCCGCTCGGCCACGACGCGATCGGCGGTGTCGGCGTGATTGAGTGGTGCTAACAGCGCGCGAACCCGCGCATCATCCAATCGGCATTCGATGCCGATGGCACCCTGACCGACCGCTGGCAGCGATTGCTGCACGCTCAAACGGGCGCGAATACGCGCTTCCAGCCCCAAGCGGCGCAGGCCTGCGGCGGCCAGAATGATGGCGTCATATTCGCCGTTATCCAGCTTGCTCAAGCGGGTGCCGACATTGCCGCGCAGATCTTTGATGTGCAGATCGGGGCGCGCGGCGCGTAGCTGACATTGGCGGCGTAAACTGGAGGTGCCGACGATGGCGCCCTGAGGCAGCGCATCCAGCGAGTCATAGTGATTGGATACCAGCGCATCGTGCGGATCATCGCGCTCGCAGATGCAGACCAAGCCTAAACCGTCTGGGAATTCGACCGGCACATCTTTCATCGAATGCACGGCGATATCGGCGCGCTGTTCGAGCAGGGCCAATTCCAGCTCTTTGACAAACAGCCCCTTGCCACCGACTTTGGCCAGCGGGGTATCGAGGATCACATCCCCCTTAGTAACCATCGGCACCAGCGTTACCTCCAGATCTGGGTGCTGGGCACACAGTAACTGGCGAACATGCTCGGCCTGCCATAAGGCAAGCGGACTTTGACGGGTGGCGATGCGAATAAGCTGTTTGGACATGCTGTTAACCGTATGACGAAGATAGCTAATCCTACCACCGGGCGGTAGCAGGTGTCAGCGCATCGGATCGCACTCTGTGCGTTTGGCGGCGATATTCGGCGGCATAATTGTGAGAGCTATTGCGTTTTTCGTTATTTAATGTAAATAATTTGTGAACTTGATCTGGGTTTCACGACGGCCTGCTTTTTTCACTGTGGTGGTTGACGTGCAACAGGATTTCGTGGCTGGATTAACCTTGTTGTCTTTACGGTGACCGTTGAAAATGTTAAATTGATCACGTTTTCGACATCATCAAAAAGTAACAGCACAAGGCTTGGGTAAGACACGGATGTGCATGGTGTCGGTGGGTAGGTTACCGGGGCTCCGGTATTAATGTCAGGCAATGCGTATTGTACCTGTATATTGAGACACTCAAACGGCGAATGGATGCCATAAACCAGCTGCGCGTTGAACGTGCGTTGGCGGCGATGGGGCCTGCTTTTCATCAGGTCTACAGCCTGTTGCCCGTTTTGTTAAATTACAACCACCCGATGATGCCGGGCTACCTCGATGACGGGGTACCGCATGGCGTCTGCCTGTTTACGCCTGATGAAATGCAACAGCAGTTCATCGACGACTGCTCCCGCGCTTGGGGGCAGCCACTCAGTGAGCCGCATCAAGGCGAGCTTCCGATCACCGCCATCTATTCGATGGGCAGTACCTCCTCCGTGGGCCAAAGTGCCGATTCCGATCTGGATATCTGGGTTTGTCACCAGTCGTGGCTGGATCGCGATGAGCGTCAGCGTCTGCTGGACAAATGCACTTTGCTCGAGCAATGGGCGCGCTCGCGTGGCGTGGACATCAGCTTCTTCCTGATTGATGAAAATCGCTTCCGTCACAACGAATACGACACCTTAAGTACCGAAAACTGCGGCTCGATGCAGCACCTGTTGCTGCTGGATGAGTTTTACCGCACCGCGGTGCGTTTAGCCGGTAAGCGGATTTTGTGGAATATGGTGCCGGTGGAGATGGAAGAGCAGTATGACGAGTATGTCTTGCTGCTGTACGCACAAGGGGCGCTCAACGCCAACGAGTGGTTGGATTTGGGCGGCCTGGGCAAATTGTCGGCGGCGGAATATTACGGCGCCAGCTTGTGGCAGCTGTACAAGAGTATCGACTCGCCGTACAAAGCGGTGCTGAAAAGCTTGCTGCTGGAAGCCTATTCCTGCGAATACCCCGAAACCGAATTACTGGCGTTGGAGATGAAGCGTTGTCTGCACTCCGGCGACATTATCAGCTGCGGTCTGGATGCTTACAGCATGATGCTGGGACGGGTGACCCGTTACCTGACTTCGGTTGGTGACGAAACCCGTCTTGATTTGGCGCGCCGCTGTTTTTATCTCAAAGTGTGCGAAAAATTATCGCAGACCCCGACCGTGATCAGCTGGCGGCGTGAAGTGCTGCAAGGCTTAGTGGCCGAGTGGGGCTGGGATGCGGCCAAGATCCGCAAGCTAGATAACCGCGCGCACTGGAAAATCGAGCAGGTCCGCGAAGCGCACAATGAGCTGTTAGAAGCCTTGATGCAAAGCTATCGCAACCTGATCCGCTTTGCGCGTCGCCATAACCTCAGTGTCAGTGCCAGCCCAGAAGATATCGGGGTGCTGACCCGTAAACTGTATGCCGCATTCGAAGTGCTGCCGGGCAAGGTCACCTTGGTGAACCCGCAAATTTCGCCGGACTTATCCGAGCGCGATCTGACCTTTATTCAGGTACCGGATGGCCGTAGTAACGCCAAAGGCTGGTATCTGTATAACAAAGCGCCATTGCTGTTTGAAATTGCTGGCCGACCGAATCTGGAATACAACCGCTACCTGAGTAAGTTGGTGGCGTGGACCTATTTTAATGGCCTGCTGACGCCGCAAACCCGGCTGCATGTGCAGGGCGGCAGTGCCTGTGATACCGCTAAACTGTGTCAGTTGGTGCAAGATATTCGCAGCCACTTCCCAATTAAGCGACCGATGCCGAGCCAGAAAGAGCTGTATAGCCCGTGCGAAATTCGCCACCTCGGCATCATCATCAATCTGGAAGTCGATCCCACCGCTGATTTTAACAACACGGCGGTGCGTTTTGATTTTAGCCAGACCGATGTGTTCAGCTTCGGTCAGCAGCAGCAAAGCTTAGTCGGCAGTGTCGATCTGCTGTATCGCAACTCGTGGAACGAAGTGCGGACACTGCATTTTCGCGGCGAAGAGTGCCTGCTGGATGCGATTAAGACCATCCTCGGCAAGATGCATCAGGATGCCGCCTTACCGGAAGCGGTCGAAGTGTTCTGCTACAGCCGCCATCTGCGGGCAATTATCCGCAACCGAGTCTCGCAGCTGGTGGCCGAGTGTATCGACCTGCGCCTGTCCAGTGAGCGCCAAGAGCCGAAACGCTTTAAATCGCTGCGCATTGCCGGTCAGACTTGGGGCTTGTTCTTCGAGCGGCGCGGCGTCTCGGTGCAAAAGTTGGAAAATGGCGTCGATTTCTACGGCTGTATCTCCAACACCAAATTGCACGGCTTCCCGCTGATGCTGGGTAGCGAAGAGCCCAATCTGCCGCCGATTGTGGATGCTTACGCCAGCGAAGGGATCATTCAGTTCTTCTTCGAAGACAGCGAACGCGGTTTTAATATCTACATTCTGGATGAGTCTAACCGCATCGAGGTGTATCAGAACTGCGAAGGTAACAAAGATGAGTTGGTGCAGGATGTGAACCGCTTCTACGCGGCGTCGCATGACAAGCTGACATTCGGTGCCAGCATTATCAACTTCAACCTGCCGCAGTTTTATCTGATGGTGCAGCGCGATGGGATGACCCAGATTGAGCCGTACCGCAGCGGCGCGCCGCGTGATACGGCGGCCAATCAGGATACGACCTGGACGCCCGAGGCGCTGTTTCAGCACAGCCGCTCACAGGCGTAAGCGTGACGGCGGCTGATTGACCGTTACCGCATTATGCGCCATTGAGTCAGTGGCGCAGGCAACGTGGGTAACGGTCAATAACGCGCTTTAGCGCAGATCCACCTCTTCCTCGGCCTGACGAGTGCAGGCGACCGACATAAAATCCCAGAACTCCGCACCGCTGCGATCGCAGATCCACTCTTGGTCGACAAAGTTGAAATGGAAGCCGCCAAATTTGGTGGCGACCCAGATCTGATGCATTGGCTGCTGGCGGTTGAGGATGATTTTGCTGTCGTTCTCAAAGGTCAGGGTCATCACCCCGCCTTGGGTGTCATAATCGATATCGGTATCGATCGCATCCAGTTTCTCTTCCAGCGCCAGCCAGATGGCGTCTGCGGCCTGATGAAATTCAGTGTCATTCATGGTGGCTATCCTATTGCTTTTCATGATCGAGCTGCGATTATAGAAGTCTTATTATCGTAAATAACAGGCAATCTCATGAAGAATTCTCTTTGCCGTGCATGGGCACTGGGTGTGGTACTGACGTTGGCGGGTTGTGGCGTAAAAGGTCCACTGTATATGCCAGCGCCAGAAAAGCCGGCGCCGACCGCGCCACAAGCGGCACCAGCCGCGGAAACCGCACCGGCAGCGTAATCGCCCACGCCGCATCGCGATGGACGCGAGGCGGCGTAGCATCCCAGCTCCCGGCAAGCAGAGCTTGATTGCACAACTCAAGGAAGGGCACGTTGGATCATTTTAACTATCAGGACGATCAGCAGTTATATGCTGAAGGCGTGGCACTGCCTGCACTGGCCGCGCAGTTTGGTACCCCGCTGTATGTCTATTCCCGCGCGACGCTGGAGCGTCACTGGCACGCCTTTGATACTGCAGTAGCCGGTCATCCACATCTGATTTGCTATGCGGTCAAAGCCAACTCCACCTTGGCACTGCTCAATCTGCTGGCCCGTTTGGGCTCGGGGTTTGATATTGTGTCTCGTGGCGAGCTGGAGCGTGTATTAGCCGCCGGTGGTGCGCCAGACAAGGTGGTGTTTTCCGGGGTGGCGAAAAGCCGCAGCGATATCGAGCGCGCCTTGGAAGTCGGGATCCGCTGCTTTAACGTGGAGTCGGAAGCCGAATTACAGCGCCTCAATCAGATTGCCGGTGAACGCGGTTGCCGCGCGCCGGTCTCGTTACGGGTAAACCCCGATGTGGATGCCAAGACCCATCCGTACATCTCCACCGGTCTGAAAGAGAACAAATTTGGCATCAGCCATCAAGACGCGCGGCGCATTTACCGTATCGCGCGCGATCTGCCGCACTTGCAGGTGGTGGGCATTGATTGCCATATCGGCTCGCAATTGACTGAATTGGCGCCGTTTTTGGACGCATTAGACCGTTTACTGCTGCTGATTGACGCATTAGCGGAAGATGGCATCCATTTACGCCATGTGGATGTCGGCGGCGGCCTTGGGGTGCGCTATGATAGCGAAACCCCACCGCAACCGGCGGAGTATGCCGCGGCGCTGCTGGCCAAATTGGCCGGACGACCTGAGTTGGAGCTGGTGTTTGAACCCGGTCGCGCGATTGTCGCCAATGCAGGGGTGATGCTGACGCGGGTGGAATACCTGAAAGCCTCCGCCGATCGTAACTTTGCGATTGTGGATGCGGGGATGAACGACCTGCTGCGTCCGGCACTGTATCAGGCGTGGATGCAAATCCTGCCCGCCGATCGCGCCTTAGTACGCCCGAGCGCTTGCTACGATGTGGTGGGACCGGTGTGCGAAACCAGTGATTTTCTCGGCAAGCAGCGAGAACTGGCCATCGCCCAAGGCGATCTGCTGGTGGTGCGCTCAGCTGGAGCTTACGGTTTTAGCATGAGCTCGAATTATAACTCTCGGCCACGGGCGGCTGAGGTGCTGGTTGACGGCACCGAATTTCACCTGATCCGAGAGCGAGAAACTTTAAGCGATTTATGGCGCGGGGAGCACCTGCTGCCGTGATAACGGAGAACCGCGTGCAATTTTCCAAGATGCATGGACTGGGCAACGACTTTATGGTTGTGGATGCGGTGACCCAGAACCTGTTTTTTTCACCGGAGCTGATCCGCAAATTGGCGGATCGCCATCGGGGGGTCGGCTTTGACCAGTTGCTGGTGGTCGAGCCGCCCTACGATCCGGATCTGGACTTTCACTACCGGATTTTCAATGCCGATGGCAGCGAAGTGGCGCAGTGCGGCAATGGCGCGCGCTGTTTTGCTGCGTTTGTGCGGCAAAAAGGGCTGACCAATAAGCGCGAAATTCGGGTCAGTACCCAAGTCGGCAAGATGATTTTGCAAGTGCAAGACGACGAGCAGATCACCGTCAACATGGGAGTGCCGGAGTTTGAACCAGCGCGCATCCCGCTGCGGGCGGTGAAAGAGGAAAAAACCTATATCCTGCGCGCTGGCGAGCAAACCGTGTTTTACGGCGCGGTGTCGATGGGCAATCCTCACTGTGTGTTGCAAGTGGAGAGCACCGATAGCGCGCCAGTGGAAACCTTAGGCCCGCTGCTGGAAAGTCATGAGCGTTTTCCTGAGCGGGTGAATGTCGGCTTTATGCAGGTGGTCAGCCGTGAGCATATCCGTTTGCGGGTATACGAGCGCGGCGCGGGGGAAACTCAGGCCTGCGGGAGTGGCGCTTGCGCGGCAGTGGCCGTTGGCATTATGCAAGGGCTGCTTGGCGGGTCGGTGCAAGTCGATCTGCCGGGGGGCAGTCTGCAGATTCGCTGGCGCGGCGCCGGTCAGCCGTTGTACATGACGGGCCCAGCGACCCACGTTTTTGATGGATTTGTCACCCTGTAAGAGGGGCTGAGAGGGAGTAACTCCGGCATGAGTGATGCCAGTATCAGTGAGCGGCCGGTGGCCGAGTCGCCGGTGTTGACCGACCGTCAGGTGGCGGACTATTTACAGCACCAGCCGCAGTTTTTTATCCGTCAGCCGACGCTACTGAACAGTTTGCAGATCCCGCATTACAGCCGCGGCGCGGTGTCGTTGGTGGAGTTGCAACTGCTCAGCTTGCGTCAGCAAGTCAGTGACTTACAACAGCAGCAGCGTGAGCTGTTGGCGCGCGCCGCGGAAAACGAACGTTTGTTTTTCAGTCTGTTACCACTGCAACGTCAGCTGTTACAGGCACCGACCTTGGCCGACGGACTGCAGGCGCTGCAGCAATGGAGCCGCTCGCAAGGCTTATTGGCCTGTGGTTTACGCCTCTTTAGTGACTGCTGGCAGCTAACCGCGCCGAGCACGGCTCATGAGTTGGCGTTGAGTCAGCTGCAGTTTGAGCCGATCCGGGTGCAGCGCTTTGGCCAATGTTTCTTCCCGGGGGCCAGTTACTTGGGACCCTTGAATGCCGTTGAGCAGCAATTGCTGTTACCGGATGTGGTGCGAGTGGGCTCGGTCGCCCTGCAGCGGTTGGGTGTCGAGCGCGAATGGGGGGTACTGGTGTTTGCCAGTCGCGACCCGCAGCATTTCCAGCCCGGTATGGCCACCCACCTGTTACAGCAGGTGGCGACGATGGTGGAGCACGCGTTGCCTGCGTGGGTGGCGCTGCGCGCACCGAGTTAAACTGGCACGCGTGAGGTATTTACCTCACGCACCTGCTTGATAAACGGACATTCCTGATGCGAACCACATTACCTTCTACTGCATCCTCTGCGGTGTCTACGACGCCGACCGATTCGCCGGTCGACGATAACCCACTGCACCCTTTGGCGCAGCAGTACTTGGACTTTTTACGCAATGAGCGCCAACTGAGCCCGAAAACGCTGGAAAGCTACCAACGTCAGTTAGGCGTGATCCAGCAACAGATGTTGGGCGTAGGGCTGCGTAGCTGGCCACAGTTGGACGCCGCATGGATCCGCCAGTTGGTGGCACGCGCTAAACGCGAAGGGCTCAAAGAGAGTGCGCAGGCGCTGCGGTTGTCGGTGCTGCGCAGTTTTCTCGATTATTTGGTGCTGCACGGCGAGTTGGCGGCTAATCCGGCGCGCGGCATTGCGGCGCCGAAAAAGCCGAAACGATTACCGAAAAACATGGATGTGGATGAAGTCGGTCACCTGCTGACCGTCAACGACAGCGATCCGCTGGCGGTGCGCGATCGCGCCATCATGGAGCTGATGTACGGTGCGGGACTGCGTTTGTCGGAGCTGGTTGGTCTTAATTGCAACATGCTGGATCTGGCCGGTGGCGAGGTGCTGGTGTTGGGTAAAGGCAGCAAAGAGCGACGGGTGCCGTTTGGCCGTACCGCGTTAGCATGGTTAGAGCGCTGGTTGGCGCTGCGGCCAAGTTTTGCGCCGCAAGATGAGGCACTGTTTGTCTCACAGCGCGGCACGCGCATCAGTACTCGCAACGTGCAAAAACGGATGGCCGAATGGGGCATTAAGCAGGAAGTCAGCAGCCACGTGCATCCGCATAAACTGCGCCACTCCTTTGCCAGTCACTTGCTGGAGTCGAGCGGCGATTTGCGCGCGGTGCAAGAGCTGCTAGGGCATGCCAATTTATCGACCACTCAGATCTATACCCACCTCGATTTTCAGCATCTGGCTAAGGTGTATGATGCGGCGCATCCACGCGCTAAACGCGAATCTGATTCATAACGCGGCGCAATGGCCACGACCCCGCTCGGCTAACTCACGAGGCTAACTGGGCGGCGGGCATTGCGGCAGTGTATTACGGGAGCATGATATGCAGTTTTTCCGTCCGCTGCGGCCGATTGCGGCCCTCAGCTTTGATCTTGACGACACCCTGTACGACAACGAGCCGGTGATGCATGCCTGCGAGCAGGATGCGGCGGCCGCGTTAGGGCGTCGCCATCCGCAGTTAGCACACTTGAGCGCCGCCGATTGGGCGGCACGCCGCCATCTGCGCGCCCAACGCGAGCCGGCGTTGCAGCATGATATGACGGCGCTGCGTGGGGCGACCATTGCCGCCGAGCTGGTGGCGCACGGCATGGCGGAAAGTGAGGCTGAACACGGCGCGCAGCAAGGGATGGCCGAATTTATCCGCTTGCGAAATCGCATTCGCGTACCGCAGGAAACCTTGCAGGTGTTGGCGGCGTTGGCTGAACGTTGGCCGCTGGTGGCTATTAGCAATGGTAATGCCGATCCGGCCTTGATTGGTCTGGCGCCGTACTTTCAGTTTTGTCTGCGCGCCGGCCCTGATGGGCGCGCTAAGCCCTATCCCGATATGTTCCAGCTGGCGGCGCAGCGTCTCGACATTCGTCCGGAAAGCTTGCTGCACGTTGGTGATCACCTGCAAACGGATGTGCAAGGGGCGATCCATGCCGGCGCACAAGCGTGCTGGTTGAACGATCATCAGCGGCAGCTGCGCAGCGACGATCACAGCCGCACCCTGCCGACCTTGGAAATCCGTCGGTTGGCCTCGCTGTGTGAGCTGTTATAATCCCTCATATTGTATAAAAACACAGTAGGTTTCCCGATGGATGTGTCCCTTCTGCTTGACGGCCTGAACGACAAACAGCGCGCCGTGGTTGCCGCGCCGCGCAGCAATTTGCTGGTACTGGCCGGTGCCGGCAGTGGTAAAACCCGCGTTCTGGTACACCGGATCGCTTGGTTGATGGCGGTAGAGCACAGCTCGCCGTACTCCATTTTGGCCGTGACCTTTACCAACAAGGCCGCCGCCGAGATGCGCCACCGGATTGAACAGCTGGTCGGCACCGCGCAAAACGGCATGTGGATTGGCACCTTCCACGGCATCGCGCACCGTCTGTTGCGCGCACACCATCTGGATGCTGGCTTACCGCAAGACTTCCAAATTCTCGACTCGGACGATCAGCTGCGCTTACTGAAGCGTCTGATCAAAGCCATGAATCTGGATGAAAAGCATTGGCCGCCGCGTCAGGCTGCGTGGTACATCAACGGCAAGAAAGACGAGGGGCTACGCCCTGCGCACATTGAAACCTACGGCAATCCAACCGAAGCGGTATGGCTGAAAATCTATCAGGCTTACCAGGAAACCTGTGATCGCGCCGGACTGGTCGACTTTGCCGAATTGCTGCTGCGCGCCCACGAATTGTGGCTGCACAAACCGGCGATTTTGCAGCATTATCGCAGCCGTTTTGCCAATATTTTGGTGGACGAGTTCCAAGATACCAACCGCATTCAATACGCGTGGATCCGCATGCTGGCCGGCGATGAGAGCAAGGTGATGATCGTGGGCGATGATGACCAGTCGATCTATGGCTGGCGCGGGGCGCGGGTCGAGAATATCCAGCAGTTCCTGCATGATTTTGCCGGTGCCGAGATGATCCGTTTGGAACAGAACTATCGCTCCACCGGCAACATTCTGGCCGCCGCCAACGCCTTGATTGCCAATAACAGTGAACGGATGGGTAAAAAGCTGTGGACCGATGGTCAAGGTGGCGAGCCGATTTCCCTGTACTGCGCGTTTAATGAGTTAGATGAAGCGCGGTTTGTGGTCGGGCGAATTAAAGCGTGGCAAGACAAAGGCGGCGCGCTCGGTGATTGCGCTATTTTGTACCGCAGCAACGCCCAATCGCGGGTGCTGGAAGAGGCGTTATTGCAAGCCAGTATGCCGTATCGCATTTATGGCGGGATGCGCTTTTTCGAGCGCCAAGAGATCAAAGATGCGCTGGCCTATCTGCGTTTGATCGCCAACCGCAATGATGATGCGGCGTTTGAGCGGGTGATCAACACCCCAGCCCGAGGCATTGGCGATCGCACGCTGGATTTAGTGCGTCAAGCGGCGCGCGATCAGCAGCAGACCCTGTGGCAGGCGGCCGAATACTTGCTGCGCGAAAATGTGTTGGCCGGTCGCGCGGCTGGCGCATTGCTGCGCTTTACCGAGCTGATTCGGGCGCTGGAAAGCGAAACCTGGGAGATGGACTTACATCGCCAGACGGATCATGTGATCCGGCATTCCGGGCTGTGGCAGATGTACGAGCAGGAAAAAGGCGAAAAAGGTCAGGCGCGCATCGAAAACTTGGAAGAATTGGTGACCGCCACCCGTCAGTTCGAAGTGCCAGAAGAGGCCGACGAAATGACGCCGCTACAGGCCTTCTTGACCCATGCGGCGCTGGAAGCAGGCGAAGGCCAAGCCGATGCCTACGACGATGCGGTGCAGCTGATGACCCTGCACTCGGCCAAAGGCTTGGAGTTCTTGCAGGTCTTCATTGTTGGTATGGAAGAGGGCATGTTCCCGAGCCAAATGTCCGCCGAAGAGAGCGGACGACTGGAAGAGGAGCGCCGTCTGGCCTATGTCGGCGTGACCCGTGCCATGCAAAAGCTGACCTTAACCTATGCCGAGTCGCGGCGGGTGTACGGTAAAGAGCAATATCACCGTCCATCGCGTTTTCTCAAAGAGCTGCCGGATGAGTGTGTGGAAGAGGTGCGCCTGCGCGCCACGGTGTCGCGTCCGGTTACGCAAACACGTTTTAGTAGCGCGCCGGCGGCGATGCGCAGCAATGACAGCGGCTTTTCCCTCGGTCAGCGGGTGCAGCATGCCAAGTTTGGTGAAGGTACCATCATCAATACCGAAGGCAGCGGTGAGCATGCGCGGGTGCAAGTGGCCTTTAATGGCGCGGGCATCAAGTGGCTGGTGGTGGCGTTCGCCAATTTAAGTCCGCTCTAACGACTGCCTTTGTGGGCGGAATCCGCTACAACACTTCATTTGCTATAACACTTCGCAATGGTGCGCGGTCAAGCTCCATTGCGAAGCCTGTCATCCGTGTGTCATGGTCGTCCGCCAAGCTGTGGTTTGGGGGTTGTAAACCGAGAGTGAGCCGGTGAGCATGTTGACAGCATGGCGCTATTTTTCGCCCTTAATGGCGTGATTTTGCCCAGAAAGCGCAAAAAAACGGCTTATTTTACTCAACTGTCTGAGATAACGGCCATCCTGTACCGCTGAGCGGACAAAATTTATCCGTTACAGACCGGTTGCGCGGTTGACAGTCTTTTCCTGTCAGGCGTAACATTCGCGCACTATCATTTGAGAGGACACCGCCTTGGACACACCCAGTCGATGCTGGAATGAGATTTTTGCCCGTTAACCTGTCCTCTCCTGCGTGTGAGTTGACAGAGTTTGGCTGTCAGCAAGCACCGCGTCATCATTACCTGAAGTCCGCTGCATCTGATTAAATCTCATTGCACCAGTTTTGAATTGGTGGAAGCTGCGTGCTTCTGGCAGTGCTTCAAAGCGTTGTTCATATCGTAACCGCAAGGGGAGGTATGACACATGCTGAGCGCATTTAAACTTGACGATTGCCGTTTACAGCGTCTGGAATTGGACGAGCAGGATAAACTCACCTCAGCACTGTGGGTTGACTTGATCGAGCCAGACGAAGAAGAGCGGGATCGGGTACAACATGAACTGGGACAAGGGTTGGCGACCCGTCCTGAGTTGGAAGACATTGAGGCCAGTGCGCGTTTCTTCGAAGACGAAGATGGCCTGCACATTCACTCCTTCTTCTATTACGAAGACAACGAAGACTATGCCAGCAACGCCACGGTGGCGTTTACCATCCGTGATGGGCGTTTGTTCACCTTGCGTGAGCGTGAGCTGCCGGCGTTTCGTTTGTATCGGATGCGGGCGCGGACTCAGCGTCTGCAAGAAGGCAATGCCTACGAGCTGCTGCTGGACTTGTTCGAAACCAAAATCGAGCAGCTGGCCGATGTCATTGAGAACATTTATAGCGAGCTGGAGACCATCGGTAAGGTGATCTTGGAAGGCAAGCAGGGCGATGATTTCGATGAGGCATTGTCCAATCTGGCGGAGCAAGAAGATGCCGGTTGGAAAGTGCGTTTGTGTCTGATGGATACCCAGCGCGCCTTGAGCTTTTTGGTGCGCAAAGCCCGTCTGCCAGCGAATGAGCTGGAGCAGGCGCGTGAGGTGCTGCGCGATATCGAGTCTTTGCAGCCGCACAACGAATCGCTGTTCCAGAAAGTGAACTTCCTGATGGATGCGGCGATGGGTTTTATCAACATCGAACAAAACCGGATCATCAAGATCTTCTCGGTGGTCTCCGTGGTGTTCCTGCCGCCAACACTGGTGGCGTCCAGCTACGGGATGAACTTTGAGTTTATGCCTGAGCTGCATTGGGAGCTCGGCTATCCGTATGCCTTGATCTTGATGATTTTGGCCGGTTTAGCGCCGTACCTGTACTTCAAACGCAAGGGCTGGTTATAACCAGCCCCGCGCTATTTTCCCGACTTTCCTATTGATTTGGCCTACCGATTTGGCCTACCGATTCAGCTAGTCTTGTCTCTCTTCTCGGCAGTTAACGCGCTAGCGTAAAACCGCACAGCAGGCCTTGTTCAATCAGGGCCGGCAGCAGCTGGCTCGGATCCATCGCTTGTACTTGGCCTAAGGTGCCACCCTGCTCAAAGTGAGCCAGTAAGACAAAGGCAAAATCATCCAACGGCAACAGCGCCGCTTGTCCGTTACGTGGAACCACGGCCAACTGACACGGCTGCTCAAGCTCGAGCACACTCCCTTCCTGCGGGGCCAACACCTGCTGATACAACGCCAACACCGCAAAGTCGGACTGGATCAGGCTCATGCCCGGCGTAGGGGTGAAGACCAAATCAGCGTACTCATCGGCGGATAACGCCTGCAACGCGGCCAAATCAAACGCGGGGCTCGGCGTGGCTTGCACCGCCTGCTCAATGGCCCACTCCAATTCGGCCAAGTCGGCCAGCCATGGGCTGTCTGCTTCTTGCTGTTGTAATAGCGCGATCAGCTGCGCCGCAGCGCTCGCGGCTGGTTCGGCCGTGAGGGCATGCGTCTGGCACAGCGCATCAAATTCAGGAACACCCAGCAGGGTGCGACAGGCAGGAAACAGGGTGCCCAGTTCGGTCATGGTTCTCTCAAAAATGTTCAGTTGATCGGAATATGCACCGGCGTGAATGGGGAGGCCGGTCACGGTAAAACAGGTCGGCAGCAAACTGGTTGCATCTGTGTCACAACGCTTTGTGACATCACAAAACAGACGCGGACTTACTGAAAAGTGCGTCGCTTATCCGCATGCTGTGCGCCGGTGGCCGCGTTCAGACGGCCGTAAGCAGAATAATAACCGAATTTATTGTCGTCGGGATGGATGTGATGATGAATATTGTTGACCGATTTATTGCCTATACCGAGATTAACACCACCACCAACCGTGAAAACGGTGCAGCGGGGATCATGCCGTCGTCCCCGAATCAGTTGGTGCTGGCCAAAAAGCTGGGCGCTGAGCTTGAAGCGCTGGGCTTGATTGATGTGGTGGTGCGCGATACCGCCATTGTGACGGCTACCTTACCGAGCAATGTGGCGTACCCATTGCCGACCGTGGCTTTCTTCGGTCACTTAGATACCAGCGCCGAGCTCAATACTGATACTCACGCGCAGGTGGTGAACTATCAAGGCGGCGATATCTGCCTCAATGCCGAGCTGGATATCCATTTGCGCCAATCGGAGTTTCCTGAGCTGGCCAACTACCAAGGTCAGGACATTATCGTCACCGACGGCACCAGTTTGCTGGGCGCCGATGACAAAGCCGCTTTAGCCGCGATTATGGACGCGTTGCAATTCTTGCAAGCCAACCCTGATATCCCACATGGCACGGTGAAAGTGGGCTTTGTGCCGGATGAAGAGCAGGGGCTGCGCGGCGCCAAAGCGTTTGATGTGGCCAGTTTCGGCGCCGACTTTGCCTATACCTTAGATTGCTGTGGCATTGGCGAGTTGGTGTATGAGAACTGGAACGCCGGCGATGTGGAAATCGTGTTCACCGGTCAATCGGCGCACCCGATGTCAGCCAAGGGCAAGTTGAAAAACTCCCTGCTGATGGCGCATAAATTTATCGCCATGCTGCCGGGCGGAGAAGCACCGGAGTACACCGAAGGGCGTGAAGGTTACTACTGGGTCAAGACGATGCAGGGCAATAGCGCGCGCACCGTGCTGAAGATGGATGTGCGTGATTTCACGCAGCAAGGCTATGAGAAGCGCATGCAGTTTTTGCGTCAGCTGAGCGAAAGCTGTGAAGGATTGTGGGGCGAAGGCAGTGTGCAGTGCAAGCTGGCTGACCGTTACGCTAACGTTTTCAATAGTCTGCAGGGCGATTCCGCCTATCCGATTGAGATCGTGAAGCAAGCCTATCGCAATCAGGGTATCGAGCCGAAAGTGATCCCAATGCGCGGCGGCTATGATGGCGCCGTGTTGTCGCAAAATGGTCTGCCATGCCCGAATATCTTCACCGGTGCGCATAACTTCCACTCCATCTACGAATACCTGCCGGTGGACTCACTGCAAGCCGCCAGCCGCGTGGTGGCCGAAGTGGTGCAAGTGACTGCTCAGCGCTTTGCTCCGCAGGAGGCGTAATGTTTCAGATTATTCTGGCACTGCTGGTTATTCTGGTGGTCGCCCGTCTGATCCTGCGCGGTTATAAAGCGGAGCCAGTTTTGCTTTTGGCCGGGTTGCTGCTGATGGCAGCAACCCAGTTATTCGGCTGGGGTAAGATCTTACCGTCCTCCGTGCCATCAACCGGTATTGCGGCATTAGATGGATTTGAAGTCATCCGCGATCTGTTCAGTAGTCGGGCCGCACAGTTAGGCATGATGATCATGGCGCTGATGGGTTTTGCCCATTATATGGATCACATTGGTGCCAATGCGGCTGTCGTGCGGGTTGCCACTAAGCCACTGAAAAACCTTCGTTCACCCTACGCATTGTTGTTTTGCTCATATCTGCTGGCCAGTGCGTTGCAATTGGCAATCCCTTCGGCAACAGGTCTGGCTGTGCTATTAATGGGCACGATGTTCCCGATCATGCTGGGACTGGGGTTGTCGGCGGGCTCCGCGGCAGGCGTGATTGCAACTTCGTTGGCGGTGGCATATACGCCGACAGCGATTGATGCGATTCGCGGTGCGGCGGCGGTGCAGCAAGATGTGGTGCAGTATGTTCTGTTCAGTCAGGGGCCGGCGGCACTGGTCACCGTATTGCTAATGGGGATCGTGCATATTTTCTGGCAGCGTCATTGCGACCGTCAGGAAGGTTTTGTGCCGCAGCCCGCCGCTGTTTCTGAGGGTGAAAAGCAAGGCGCGCCAGCGTTATATGCCTGTTTGCCAATGCTGCCGATTGTGATGGCTGTCGGCTCATCGCAGCTATTTGTGCAAGGGATCCGGTTGGATGTCACCACTATCGTGCTGATCAGTATGGCTATCTGTATGTTACTGGAGTTGATTCGGTTACGAGATGCCAAGCAGGTCTGTGCTGGATTTGATGTGTTCCTTAAAGGGATGGGGCAAGCCTTTACCGGCGTGGTTGGGCTATTGGTTGCCGCAGGTGTCTTTGCTCATGGAATTAAGGTGTGTGGTGCAATAGATGTGTTGATTGAATTGGCGCTGCATGTTGGTTTGCCGCCATTTGCCATGGCTGTGGTGTTTGCCATTGTGACGTTTGCCGCCGCCATGGTCATGGGCTCTGGTAATGCGCCTTTCCTAGCATTCGTTGAGTTGATCCCGCAAATTGCCAGCAGCATGGGCGCTAATGCGGTCAGCATGATCCTGCCCATGCAGCAGGCATCACATATGGGGCGCGCAGTATCACCGGTCTCCGGTGTCATTATTGCGGTTTCCAGTGCCGCGCATTTAACACCATTTGCGGTAGTTAAACGCACGATGGTTCCGGTTGTGGCGGGATTGGTGATCCATACCATTATTATTGGTGTGTTTTATTAATTGATTGCGCTAAGTGAATTCCCTCTGAAAAAGACCGGCATTGCCGGTCTTTTTATTGGCGCACCAAGTGCGTCGGTTTACGCTCCTGCTATCGTTAATTGGCCAATTATTCCGCTGAAACGCATTCTTGCCGTTTGCAACATCCTGCTGTGTTACCGTTTTACTACTGTTCATTTATCGTGCATGACGCCGTTTGCTATTTTGGTTGTCTCTTATTCAAGCGTGCTTGACTAGAGTTATTACGGGGCCGATGCGCACAAGGAGTTGCTGTATGTTATTTCCCGCATGGTTACAGACGCTGGCTTGGTTTTGGCTGCTCAGTGCTTTGGTGAGCGCCGTCATTATTTATTGGGATATTCGACATCATCCGCAAGCGATGTCGATCATGACGATTGCTTGGCCCATTAATGCTTTGTATTTCGGCCTATTGGGATTAATCGCCTATTTCTGGTTCGGTCGCGCCAACGCCGTTTCGAAGGGCGCGCATACCATGGCGCATTCTCATACCATGGCGGGGATGACAAACGCACCAGCGGGCGAACACACTGCGCACGATATGCACGATATGCACGATATGCACGATATGCATGGCATGATGATGATGCATCACGGCAAAGTGACCTGGAAAAACGTGTTCAAAACCAGCACCCACTGCGGCACTGGCTGTACGTTGGCCGATATTATCGGTGAAGTGTGGGTTCTGTTTGTGCCGGTAACCTTGTTTGGTAGCGCGGTGTTTGGCAGTTGGACACTGGATTTTTGCTTGGCGTTACTGCTCGGGATTGCCTTTCAGTATCTGCCTGCCCGTCAGATGGGGATGGCCCCGGCGGCGGCGTTGAAAAACGCCATCAAGGCGGATGTGTTATCTCTGATCTGTTGGCAGATTGGGATGTATATCTGGATGGCGATTGTGCTGTTTGGCCTGTTTGTCCCCGATATGCCACGCCTCAGCGCGGTGTACTGGTTCATGATGCAAATTGCCATGGTGGCCGGCTTTTTTACCGCCTATCCGATGAACTGGTGGCTGGTGAAAAAAGGCATCAAACACGCTATGTAGGCGGTATTTTTGCCTGATGAGGCGCGTTTATATCCGCCTGCGATATTTAAGCGGTGGGCGAGAGATTCCCTGCATTTTCCCTGTGCTTTGCTGTGGGGAGATGTGGGGATTTTTTTATTTGCGATCCGGTGGATGCGCGGTTAGAACAATGCTAGCTGAAAGTTAGCCTTAGATGCAGTGAGTGCTATTGCGTATCAGTTGCGAATGACTTGTGGTGATTTGTTTATGTCTTATATTTCTTTACGATTTTAACCGTGATCACAACGTATTGTTTTGCGAAACAAATATATTTTTCCTCCTTGCTATAGCACCATTTAGCCAAACTTGCAGGATGTAGGGTGGTAGGCCTCATGTCGTATGAAATCAGGATGATTTTATTCCTCGGTATTTTTATTATCGCCAGTTTGTGTTTATTCGATGTGCTGGTGGATTATCTGTTAGTTAATTATCGCGGTGGCATTTTACGCGTCATGATGCGCTTGATGATGGATTCGCCGTTTAATTATTGGCCCGGCCAAGATGAGGAAATGCTGCAGGTGTTGTGTGAGCCGCTAAGCTAATTGGCTGGATAATGTGAGAGCGGCGAGCAGTGGTTGCGGACGGTAAAGCGCGGCCACCTGCGGTGGCCGCATCAGTAGATCTTGGCATTGCGCCTTAGCGCATGGTCACAAACTCTTCGGCTGCCGTTGGGTGAATCGCCACGGTATTGTCGAAATCGCGCTTGGTCGCACCCATCTTCATGGCGACAGCAAAGCCTTGCAGGATCTCATCCATACCAAAGCCGATGCCGTGGATACCGACAATCTTCTGCTCGGCACCGACACACACCAGTTTCATCCGGCACGGCTGACGGTGCTGAGTGACCGCCGTGTACATGGCAGTAAAGGACGAGGTGTAGACCTTCACATTGGCTTCACCATACTGTTCGATTGCCTGTGGCTCGGTTAAGCCCACTGTACCGATTGGTGGATGGCTGAATACCACGGTCGGCACGTTGTCGTAGTTCAAGTGCTCGTTCGGCTTGTTGTTGAACAGTCGCTCAGACAGACGACGACCCGCCGCTACCGCAACCGGTGTCAGCTCGATGCGACCGGTATTATCCCCCACCGCATACACGCCTGGCACATTGGTGTTCTGGTACATATCAACACGGATATAACCGCGATCGTCGAGCTCCACGCCGCTGGCATCCAGATTTAGACGATTGGTAGCCGGTTTACGGCCAATGGCCCAAATCAGGCAATCGACGTGCAGACTGCGGCCATCTTCCAGATGCAGCGTTAAGCTGCCATCTGCGTGTTTCTCTACGCGCTGTGGCACCGCTTGAGTGTGCAGCTCTGGGCCTTCAGTTTTAATCACTTCCAACAGCGTATCGACCAACATCGGATCAAAGCTGCGCAGCGGGGCGTGCTTACGCACCACCAGATGAGTTTTCGCACCGAGAGCATGCATCACGCCGGCAATCTCTACCGCGATGTAGCCCGCGCCAACTACTGCGACCCGTTTTGGCAGCTCGCGTAGGGCAAAGAAGCCATCGGAATCAATCCCGTATTCGGCACCGGGAATGGCAGGGCGGGTTGGATAGCCACCGGTAGCAATCAGGATGTGATCGGCAGTGATTTGCTCGCCGTTGACTTCCACGGTGTGGGCATCGACAAAACGGGCAAAGCCTTGGATCACGTCAACCTTGTTGTTGCCCAGAACCCGCTCGTAGGATTGATGAATGCGATCGATGTACGCTTCGCGGCTGGCGATCAGTTGCTGGAAGTCGAACTGTTTTACATCCACATCAAAGCCATAGTCTGCCGCGTAGCGGTGCATAGCTTCTGCAATCTGGGCGCCGTGCCACATCACTTTTTTCGGCACACAGCCGACATTCACGCAGGTACCGCCGAGGGCTTTCGCCTCAATCAGGGCACACTTCTTGCCGTACATTGCTGCTCGGTTGACCGAGGCGATCCCGCCGCTGCCACCGCCGATTGCCAGATAATCATAATGTTTGGTCATTGTTTGCCGTCCATTGTCAGGAGCCTTGCTCTAATGGATTGATTCTAGCGATAGAGGGCAGGCTCCGGCAAATTTCTGCATCGGGTTTTGTAGCCACTCCTGCAGTTCCTCAATCCGCATCGGGCGGGCAAACAAGAATCCCTGCAGGGTTTGCACCCCTTTTTGGCGCAGATACATGGCCTGCACCCCGCTTTCGACCCCTTCGGCAATCAGGGCGATCCCTAGGCGCTGCGCCAGCGCAATGATGCTGTCGAGCACCACGGTATCCATCCCTTGGGCATCAATGCTGGCGGTAAAGCGTTTATCGATTTTCAGGTAATCAGGGCGCAGTTGGTTTAAGTAACCCAGCGTGCAGTGGCCGGTGCCGAAATCATCCAGCGCTAGGTGCACATCCGGTAGCGCTTGTAACGCGTCTAGCTGGCGAATTTGGCTGGCATTGAAATGCAGCGGGCTGCGCTCGGTGATCTCCAAAATCAAGCGGGTTTGTGTCGGCAGCGCTTGGCGTAAGGTGCGGGTGTTATCCAGCAGCGCCGGCTCGTTGAAGTGATCGGGGGAGATATTCACGGAGACCCGAAAACCGGCGGGCAGGTTATCCAGCGGCAGTCGCTGCATGTCTTGGGCAATCAGCTGCATCAGGTGATGGGTCAGATGCGGCATCAGATGATGCTGCTCCAGCTGGCTGATAAAGGCATCCGGCGATTGGGTGATGCCATGTGGCGTCCAGCGCAGCAAGGCTTCCACCCCGACGCAGCGACCGCTTTGGCAGTCGATCAGCGGCTGATAATGCATGCGCAGTTTTTTCTGTCGGATCAGCGCGCGCAGATCGTGGCTGAAATGGTGGCGGTCACTGTACAGATGGAACACCAGCATAAACACACACAAGCCGAGTAACAGGGCAACGGAGACCGGCATCCCGCTCAGTAACGGCACCAGCTGCCACCCTTCTGGGCCATACACGTTGAGGGTGACGTGATGGGCGCTGTCTTGCCAGCGGGCTTTTGGCGTGGCGAAGGTGGCGTCATCGGGCGCGATACTGCGCAAGGTTTGTGGATAGGGGTAGCTTACATCCATACTCAGGCCGGTGATATACGGCAGCTGTGGACGCAATAGGATATGGGTGAGCGGGTAGATATCTTGCACGTACAGCACCCCTTGCTCGGCTTGGCTGCTGTGCGGCCACCAGTACACCAGCACTGGCGCGCTACCGGCCATTTCTTTGAGCAGCATCGGCGTGCGTGGGTGTTGCAACAGTAAATCGAGGTACGGTTGTAACATGCGCGCTTCATCGGCGGTGGACGAAGAGCAGTGGATTTGGCCTTGCTGAACCAGTAAGTAGCTACGTGCGCTGTGATCTTGGGTGGCCGCTTGTTGCAGCTGTGGTTGCACCTGTGCGCACGGGTAGTGGCTTAAGGTCAGTAACCGATTTTGCCAGTTACGGCTAAAGGGCTGCTGGGTTTCAAAATAATCGCGCAGTTGCTGAACGGCTTTGTGCTGTTGCTGTAAGGCTTGCTGGCGCAGTTGTTGGTAGCTGCTAAATAACGACAATAGCGCGCACACGATGCCCGCCACCAAGGCGATCCCGCCACGGTGCAAAAGATAACGCTGGCGCAATAAGCTGCAAGTTGCGGTGGTGCGTACTGGCACTGTGCTGCCTCATCCTTGATGGCCGTTGTGTGGGTCAGGTGATTGCTGACGTGGCCCAACTTCCTGTTGATGCTTTCACTGAGCGTCAGGTTCACATGCAATGTGTAAAAACGCGGTTGGCTATACTCGAGTGACGCTATTTGATTTCACTATATCTGACTGTGCGCTGAAAACCTGCTTAGGTGGATGTTTGCAGTGTGAAATTGCGGCCAAGGTCTAAGATTGCCACGGGGGAATTTAGCGCAGATGACAAAACACCGCCCAGTCAGGACGGCGTAGTGCACCGGAGTGCTTACTTACTCGTGACATTCCCCAATGGGAAATGGTGAGCCGAGTTTATGCCAGCATTTATTCCGGAACGACCCAAGTCACGCTGTGATGGCCAGTACCTTCTGGCACCATCACCTCGGTCAGCCATGGCAGCAGCTCTTGCATCTGGCTTTCCAGCTTCCACGGTGGATTGATCACAATCATACCGGAGGCGGTCATGCCGCGCTGATCGGAGTCCGGGCGCACGCCCAGCTCGATTTGCAGGATGCGACGAATGCCGGTGGCTTCCAGATCGCGCAGCATGCGCTTGATGGTCTGGCGCAGCACGACTGGATACCAGATGGCATAGGTACCGGTCGCAAAGCGCTTGTAGCCTTCGGTAATGGCGGTCACGACCTGCTGGTAGTCATCTTTAAGCTCGTACGGCGGGTCAATCAGCACTAAACCGCGACGCTCTTTCGGTGGCAGCTGAGATTTCAGCTGCTGGTAACCGTCACCGCGCTTGGTTGAGGCGCGCGGGTCTTCGCGAAACTCATGGCGCAGCAGAGGGAAATCGGTCGGATGCAGTTCGGTCAGCAGCAAGCGATCGTGATCGCGCAGCAGATGCTGGGCAATCAGCGGCGAGCCCGGATAATAAAACAGCTGCGGACCGCGGTTAACCGCTTTCACCGCCGACAGGTAAGGCTGCAGCAGCTCGGGAATATCATCGCGCTGCCAAATTCGGCCAATGCCTTCCAGATATTCACCGGTTTTCTCTGAATGGTCGCTTTTCAGGTAATAACGACCGGCACCGGAGTGGGTATCCAGATACACGAACGGCTTATCTTTTTGTTTCAGGGCGTCGATGATCAGCGCCTGAACGGTGTGCTTTAAAACGTCGGCGTGGTTGCCGGCATGAAAACTGTGTCGATAGCTGAGCATGGTGACCTCTCTCTTAGGTCGCATATTATGCCTGAGTGAGCATTGAATTTCGCCTGCAGGATCGCCATCTTAATAGAGATAATACATTTTAAGGATAACTGACCATGAGCAACCTGCAGTCTTCCAATCCACTGCTAAGCTTCACCGGATTACCACCGTTCTCACAAATCGAGCCGCAGCACGTGCTGCCAGCGGTGGAGCAGGCCATTGCCGACTGCCGCGCCGAGGTTGAGCGCGTATTGGCGCAGGATACCCCGTACACGTGGGCGAACCTGTGTGAGCCATTGGCAGAAGTGAATGACCGTCTGAGCCGCTTGTGGTCACCGGTCGGTCACTTAAATGCGGTGAAAAACTCCCCCGAATTGCGTGAAGCTTATCAGCAGTGTTTGCCGCTGTTATCCGAATACGGCACTTGGATGGGCCAACATGCCGGTTTGTATCAAGCCTACAAAGCGCTGCATGACAGCGAAGAGTTCAGCCGTCTGACTCCCGCCCAGCGCAAAGCGGTGGAAAACAGTTTGCGCGATTTTGAGCTGTCTGGCATTGGCTTGCCCGCCGAGCAGCAGCAACGCTACGGCGAGATCATGACTCGCCTGTCAGAGCTGTCGAACCAGTTTAGCAACAATGTGCTGGATGCCACCATGGGCTGGAGCAAGCTGGTCACTGACGTGAACGAACTGCAAGGGATGCCAGAGAGCGCGCTGCAAGCGGCCGCCGCCGCCGCGCAGGCCAAAGGCCAAGAGGGCTACCTGCTGACGCTGGATATCCCGAGCTACCTACCAGTGCTGACCTATTGTGATAACCAAGCACTGCGCCAAGAGCTGTATCAGGCCTATGCCACACGCGCTTCGGATCAAGGCCCGAATGCCGGTCAGTGGGATAACTCGCCACTGATCGCTGAAATTTTGGCGTTGCGCTATGAGCTGGCCCAATTGCTGGGTTTTGCTACCTATGCCGATAAATCGCTGGCCACCAAAATGGCAGAAAACCCACAGCAAGTGCTGGAGTTTTTGAACAATTTGGCCAACCGCGCTCGCCCACAAGGGGAAAAAGAGCTGGCGGAGCTGCGCGCGTTTGCCCGTGAGCAGTGCGGCGTCGATACACTGGAAGTGTGGGATATCGCCTATTACAGCGAAAAACAAAAACAGCACCTGTTTGCTATCAGCGATGAGGCGCTGCGTCCGTACTTCCCGGAAGATCGCGTGATCAGCGGCTTGTTCGAAGTGCTGCGTCGGGTGTTTGGTATCGAAGCACGCGAGCTGCCAGCGGGTAGTGTGGATGTGTGGGATCCGAGCGTCCGTTTCTTTGAGCTGATTGACGGTCAAGGCGAGCTGCGCGGCAGCTTCTATCTGGACTTGTACGCCCGTGAACACAAGCGCGGCGGGGCGTGGATGGATGATTGCATCGGCCGTAATCGTCGCCTCGATGGCAGTTTACAAAAACCGGTTGCCTACCTGACCTGTAACTTCAACAAACCGGTTGGCGATAAGCCGGCGCTGTTTACCCATGACGAAGTCACCACCTTGTTCCACGAATTTGGCCACGGCATTCACCATATGCTGACCGAGGTGGATACGGGCGCGGTGTCCGGTATCAACGGCGTGCCGTGGGATGCGGTCGAGCTGCCAAGCCAGTTTATGGAAAACTGGTGCTGGGAAGCCGAAGCGCTGGCATTCATCTCCGGTCACTATGAAAGCGGCGAGCCACTGCCACAGGAAATGCTGTCCCAACTGCTGGCGGCGAAAAACTATCAGGCGGCGATGTTTGTCCTGCGTCAGCTGGAATTCGGGCTGTTCGATTTCCGTCTGCACCACGAATACTCTCCGGCCGAGGGTGCCAAGGTGTTGGAGATGCTGCACGATGTGAAAGCCAAAGTGGCGGTACTGCAAGCGCCAAGCTGGCAGCGGATGCCGCATAGCTTTAGCCACATCTTTGCTGGTGGCTATGCTGCAGGTTACTACAGCTACCTGTGGGCGGAAGTGCTGTCTGCCGATGCGTTTGCCCGCTTTGAGGAAGAGGGCATTTTCAACCCGCAAACCGGACAAGATTTCCTGCACTGCATTTTAGAGCGTGGCGGCTCGGAAGAGCCAATGGCGCTGTTTAAGCGTTTCCGTGGTCGCGCGCCACAGCTGGATGCCTTACTGCGTCATAAAGGCATTGCCGGTTAACGGCTGCGTTAACTCGTGTGTAGCGTGAAATACCGCGCGTGAGATGTAGTATCATAAGGGTGCATAATTGCACCCTTTTTTCTTGCCGGCGCTAAGTATGCGGCGCTGCCAACCTGCGGGAGTTGAGCTTTGTATTCGATCCACCTGTCCACTGACGTTGCGGCGCGTGCGCCTGAGCTGGCCGTCTTAGCTGAGCGCTGGCAGCTGCAGCATGATGAAGAGGCGCAGTTTGCGCTGGTATTGACCGCCGAGCGTCTGGAGCTGCGTAAACGCGATGAGCCAAAGCTGGGTGCGATTTGCGTGGATTTTGTCGGTGGCACTATGGCGCACCGTCGCCGCTTTGGTGGTGGCCGCGGTGAAGCGGTGGCGAAAGCGGTCGGCGTAAAAAAAGGCTATCTGCCGGATGTGGTGGATGCGACCGCCGGCCTTGGCCGCGATGCCTTTGTGCTGGCCAGTATCGGCTGTCGGGTGCGTTTGTTAGAGCGTCATCCGGTGGTCGCCGCCTTGCTGGATGATGGTTTGCAACGGGCGTATGCCGATCCGGAAATCGGCGGCTGGATGCGCGAGCGCATGCAACTGCTGCACGCCTCGGGCATCGAGGTGTTGGCCACTTTGTCGCCAGCGCCAGATGTGGTCTATCTCGATCCTATGTATCCGCACAAAACCAAATCGGCCTTGGTGAAAAAAGAGATGCGGGTATTTCAGTCGTTGGTGGGCGCGGATCTGGATGCCGATGATTTGTTGACCCCAGCGCGCGCCGTGGCGCGTAAACGGGTGGTGGTTAAGCGGCCGGATTACGCCGAGCCGTTAGCCAATCAACCGGCGAGCGCGGCCATTAGCACCAAAAATCACCGTTTCGATCTTTATGTTACGCCTGCTGCCAGTTAACCGATTGACGCTATCGCGCCGGTGTGCCAGCGTGTAGAAAACGGCCAGCCACGGTGGTCTGGTCTTGAGAGTCACCGGAGGTCATCAAGGTGGAAATTCGCCGGTTATGCAAATGGGGGCGGGATGAATACAGCGAGCACTTCGCCTTGCTGTGCGAGATCACCCGTAAGCCGAAATTTACCTGTGAGCGTTGTGGCCGCAGTGCGCGCAAAAAGCGTTATCTGTGCAAGCCGCGTAAACGCGACGAGTGATGAATCGTGATGAATAATGAAAACTCCCGCCGTGGGCGGGAGTTGCATGAGTCGCTCAAAACGTGCGTTGACGATGCGCGCTATCGGGCTGTGCTGTCTGCTGAGCTTAGTCTTCGTCGCGCAGCGGCACAATCAGCATATCAATCGGGATATTGTTAATCAGCTGGCGCGCAGATGACATCAGCTTGCTCCAGAAATCCTGATGGTGACCACACACCAGCAGATCCACGTCATATTGCTTGATCGCATCCATCAGAACCTGTCCCAGATCGCCGCTGCCACTTAAGGTTTCGGTGATCGGATAGCCGGCATTCAGCGCCAGTTCACGCAGGGCAGAATGGGTTTCTTCGGAAATCTTCTGCTGCATATCCCCAAGGTTGACATCAATCAGGCCGGTATACAGGTCTGAGTAATTGACATCAACATGGATCAGCGAAACTTTGGCATCGTTACGCTTGGCGACGCCGATGGCTTTTTTCAGCAGATAGTGACTTTCCGGCGACAGGTCGACAGCGACCAGAAGATGTTGATATGCCATGATGTTGCTCCTTTTCCATTCTTCCATACTCGGATACTAACATTAGTATAGATGGCGAAATGTTCAGTGGATCACAGCCCGTACTGCCATTGCCAGCCTCACAAAATGCCCTCACAAAAGGCTATAAAAGCCGCCATTTTAGCTTCAGCGCGTTCTAATGCGTTGGCGGTTATTAACCCGTAAAAATCGGGGTACTTTTCCTTGTCACAAAAAAAATTTTCGGTTGAAAAAATGCGCAGCGTTAGCGTAACTGCGAGGTGGCGAGTATTGCCGTTGGTTTGTCGGTCTGCTTGTGACCTTTTCCTTGCCATAAAACTTCACCGTAACTGACAGCTAAAAATTTGCCGCGATGAATTTCTGGTGCCATTGATTGCAGTATCTGACCGGACATGGTGACCCGTGCCACGGTGACAGCAAGGGCAAAGCCCAAAGTCTTACGACGGTAAAACTGAGCGGGAGTAGTGGTATGCAAAATAAAATCTGTGTCGTGACCGGTGGCGGTCGTGGGATTGGACGCCAGATAGTCAATACGCTGGCTGATGCCGGAGCGGCGATGGTGATTGCCTGCGATCTGGATGCGGCCGCCTTAGAAGAGACCGTCAACGGACGCGCTAATGTGCGCGGCCAATTACTGAACGTCAGCGACCGTAACAGCATGCCGGCATTCGTGGCGGCGGTGGTGGAAGAGTTTGGCCGCATCGATGTGCTGGTTAATAACGCCGGTGTTACCCGCGATAACTTAATCCAGAACATGAGCGAAGCGGAGTGGGATCTGGTGCTGGATATCAACCTCAAAGGGGTATTTAACCTCACCCAAGCCATCGCGCCGGTGATGATGGCGCAAGGCAGTGGCGCGATTGTCAGCCTCTCGTCGGTGGTGGGGCTGGATGGCAACATCGGTCAGAGTAACTATGCCGCCAGTAAAGGCGGGGTGATCGCGCTGACTAAAACCTGGGCCAAAGAATTTACCCGTAAAGGCGCGGTGGTGCGCGTTAATGCGATTGCGCCAGGATTTATCCGTACCCCGATGACCGCGGTGGTGCCAGATAAAGTCATCGATCACATGGTCAGCAAAACCCCCTTGGGGCGGATGGGTACGCCGGAGGATATCGCCAACGCGGTGCGGTTCTTAGTCAGTGAGCAGGCGGCCTTCATCACCGGACAGGTATTGCGTGTCGATGGTGGGCTGACGATATAACACCAGAAACCCACTCGCGCTATAGCCACGTCAGAGGCCATGCACCCGAATAAGCCATAAGCACAAGAAAGTCAGTTCTGTGTATCTATTGCCCCGCTGGTCGGGGCTTTTTTTGTGCGTGCGATCTCGCTCTGCGGGATCGGCGTATGCAACAAGGCCAGAAAAGATCGTATCGGCAGTGAGTTTAGTTACAATCGCCGGGTAACCGGCGCCAAGGCGGCCGGCGGCCATGGCCAGCGCGTTTGGACATGGCCAGTCACAGGGCAAGGCGTAGGCTAATGGTGTGCGCGTTGCGGAATAATCACCCGAATTCGATGTCCGCGGGACATCATGGGAGGAAACAACGACGATGAGTAAGCTGTGGGTGCAAAGCCTGGTTCTGAGCGCGACTGCCGTCATGAGCAGCGCAGGTGCCGCGCAAGAACAACTGTATGTGTATAACTGGACTGATTATATTCCGGCCGCGTTGCTGGAGCAGTTCTCCAAGGAAACCGGTATTGAAGTCATCTACTCCACGTTTGAAAGTAACGAGGAGATGTACTCGAAACTGAAACTCACTCAGGGTGCCGGCTACGATTTAGTGGTTCCTTCCACGTACTATATCAGCAAGATGGCCCGCGAAGGATTGTTGCAGGAAATCGATCTGAGCCAGCTGAAAAACTTCGCTAATCTTGACCCCGCATTACTGCATCGCGAGTTCGATCCGCAAAATACCTACTCCGTCCCTTATGTGTGGGGTGTGACAGGGATTGCGGTCAACAAATCCGAGATTGATCCGGCCACGGTGACCTCATGGGCTGACCTGTGGAATCCGGCGTTTAAAGATCGCCTGTTGCTGACCAATGACTCGCGCGAAGTGTTCCACATGGCGCTGCTGGTTAACGGCAAATCGCCCAATACCACAAATCCCGATGACATCCGGCAGGCCTATGAAAAGCTGCAGCCGTTGATGCCGAACGTGCGTGTGTTTAACTCCGATGCGCCAGACGTGCCGTATCTGCAAGATGAGGTTTCGGTCGGCATGATCTGGAATGGGCCGGCGTGGCGCGCCAGCTTAGAAAACCCGGATTTAACGTTCGTCTATCCGAAAGAAGGGGCGATCTTCTGGATGGATAGCTTCGCCATTCCGAAAGCGGCCAAGAACAAAGCCGCCGCGCATCGCTTCATCGATTTCTTGCTGCGCCCAGAAAGTGCTGCCGCCATCATCAAAGAGCTCGGTTATTCGGTACCGAATCAGGCTGCGCTTAAACTGCTGCCGGCGGAGATGGTCAATAACCCAACCCTGTTCCCGCCAGAAGACGCCAAACAACGTGGCCAATTCCAAGCGGATGTGGGCGATGCGGTTCAGATCTACGAAGAGTACTGGAATAAACTGCGGACGGGGAAATAATCCGTTACGGGGGCCGGGATTGAATTCCCGGCCCGACGCGCTATTGTGTCAGCAGAGGGGCAAACTCTGCACCGTCACCGAATACATAACAAGGAGTCGCTATGTTGTCGCAAGCCATGACCGATAAGCTCAATGAGCAGTTGAATCTGGAATTTTTCTCATCCAACTTGTATTTGCAGATGAGCGCTTGGTGTGATCATCACGGCTTTGATGGCGCGGCGCTGTTCTTACGCCAGCATGCGCAAGAAGAGATGCAGCATATGCAGCGTCTGTTCACCTATGTCAGCGAAACCGGTGCGCTGCCGCTGATTGGTGCCATTGAGGCACCGGACAGTGATTATCAGTCATTGGCTGATGTGTTTCATAAAACCTACAGCCACGAGCAGCTGATCACGCGCAAGATTAACGAGTTGGTGCATGTGGCCTTCAGCACTCAAGATTACTCCACCTTCAGCTTCCTGCAGTGGTATGTGGCAGAGCAGCATGAAGAAGAGAAGCTGTTCAAAAGCATTCTGGATAAAATCGAGCTGGTGGGCGAAGATGGTAAGGCGCTGTTCTTTATCGATAAAGACTTGCGTGCACTGGCCGCTCAGGGCGAGCAGGCATCGTTGGCTGCCAGCAATCAGTAAATCGCTGTTGGCGTACAACTGAACTACCCTGAGTAAGGATACTTAGGAGAGCAGGAATGGATTTGAATATCGTCTTTTGGGTGTTGCTGCTGATGAGCGCGCTGAATATTGCGCGCTATCTGTCCAGTTTGCGGGTGCTGTTGTTTATCATGCGCGACAGTGATCCCTACCTGTATTTGCTGGTGGATGGCCGCGGTTTTTTCCGACCGACCGGCGTGATCTCAAAGCAGATCCGGCTGTTTCACTACCTGCGTGAACAGCGTTATGTCTCGCATCATGATCCGCGCTTTATCGCCAAGTGTGTGCAGGTACGTCAGCAATTTGTGTTGAGCAGTGCGTTGTTACTGTTAACGCTGGTGGTGTTAGTGCTGGGATGGGTGATGCCGGGAGTGACCCACTGATACCCGCCCGAAGGCGGGTATCGTGGTTGAACTGATAACGGTAGGAATGGGGCTGTCAGAGCAGGATATAGCTAGCAACCCAAAACAGCGTACAGGAAAGCAACATGGTTGCTGGCAAGGTGAAAATCCATGCCATCAGGATACTTTTAACCGTACCAGACTGCAGACGGTTTTTGTTTGCCAGCATTGAGCCGGCAACCGCTGAAGACAACACATGTGTGGTGGAAACCGGCATACCGGTGACGCTGGCAATACCGATTGCAGAGGCGGCGGTAATTTGCGCTGCCATCCCCTGTGAATAGCCCATCCCGCGCTCACCGATTTTCTCACCGACGGTGACCACGATCCGGCGCCAGCCGACCAAGGTTCCCAAGCCCAGAGCCATCGCCACCGCAACGATCACCCAAGTCGGGGCGTATTCGGTGGTGCTGTTCAGGTCATGGCGGAAGGTCGTCAGGCTTGCGGCATCGGCTTTGGACATTCCCGGCGCTGCGGCTACTTTCTTGGCAGTATCGTCAATGCACAGGATCAAACGACGCGCCATCCGGCGTTGGTCGGTATCCAGCTGTGCGTAATCTGATACGCCGTTCAGTAGCGAACTTAACCCATCCAGTGATTGGCGTGTATTGGCCACATCGCAGTGGAACTTACCTTGCGGGATAGCGTTATCCTGCGCTTTTGGATGTGACGCAATAAAGGCATCCAGCACGGTTGGGTTGCGCTCGTAAATGGCGGCAATATGCTGCGCAGCATCGGCGGTTTTCGCGATTTGATACTGGCTGGCATTCATGTCGACCACAAACTTGGCCGGCGCAATCCCGATCAGTACCAGCATCAGCAGGCCGATCCCTTTTTGTCCATCATTCGAGCCGTGTGCAAAGCTCACCCCGAAAGAGGAGAGGATCAACACAGTACGCGCCCAGAATGGCGGATGCTTTTTCCCGTCCAGCAATTGGCGCTCTTCAGGATTCAGGTGCATGTGTGAGGTCGGGAATAACCGCTTTAACAGCAGGAACACCGTTCCCGCCAGCAGCAAGCCGACAACAGGAGACACGATCAGTGACAGCATGACATCAACCGCTTTTTTGAGGTTAACGCCATCACTGATAGAGGTATGGGTCATCAGTGCGTTTGCCACACCCACGCCCAGAATAGAACCGATCAGTGTATGTGAGCTGGAAGCCGGCAAACCCAGATACCAGGTACCGAAATTCCAGACAATCGCGGTGAACAACATGGAGAACACCATGATGAGACCGTGAGTCGAGCTGATATTAACAAGCAGGTCGATAGGCAGCAGATGCACGATGGCATACGCTACGCTTAATCCTCCCAATAACACCCCGAAGAAATTAAAAATTCCAGACAGCACCACAGCCAGCTGCGCCGGCATCGCTTTGGTATAGATTACCGTGGCAACAGCGTTGGCAGTGTCGTGGAATCCATTAATAAATTCATAAGCCAAAACAAACAATAACGCCAAACCAAGCAGAATGGCGATATGGGCATCAAGACCGGTAAATATATCAAACATAAAATAAGCCATAAAACCGTCATCAGACCGGCGCATTATCGATATAAATACAGTCGCTAGAAAGGGGAAATTCCAGTTATTTTGCAAAAAGTGCGAATAATTTGCCGCGATAATCTGGTTTGTTACGCGTAACCTTGCGAATAAAATTTGTATAACCTAATGATTTAAAAGATTATTTAAAAACAATATAGAAATGAGACATGGCGCGCATTCAGTTGCGCTAATCGCACGGCGATTTGAACTGTATTTTGTTCCGGATTTGACACAATTATCTGCTTTGTCTGTTTTATCTGCAAAAGGCGTATGCAAGCTATCCAGCTGTCAACTAAAACCGGGTAATACTGGCTGTCTGCAGCAAAGCCCTTTACAATCGCCGGCGTTTTTACAGCGGCCGGGAGTAAACGGTGAAATCAGCATTTGATGTGGTCATTATCGGCGCCGGGGCAGCCGGATTATTTTGTGCAGCGCAAGCCGCCGCACGCGGGCTCAATACCTTGGTGGTGGATAACGGCAAAAAAGCTGGTCGAAAAATTCTGATGTCCGGTGGTGGGCGGTGTAATTTCACCAACCTCTATATTGAACCGGCCGCCTATTTATCTGCCAACCCGCATTTTTGCAAATCGGCCCTGTCGCGTTATACCCAGTGGGATTTTATTGCCTTAGTGGCGGCGCACGGGATTGCCTATCACGAAAAAACGTTAGGTCAGTTGTTTTGTGACGACTCCGCCGAGCAGATCGTCGAGATGTTGCTGAGCGAGTGCGATAAAGCCGGCGCGCAGATCCGTCTGCGTACCGAAGTGTTAAGTGTCGCGCGTAGCGACAGTGGGCTGTTCACCCTGACTACCGCGCAAGGCGAGGTGCAGACGCACTCACTGGTGGTGGCTAGTGGTGGTTTGTCGATGCCGGGACTGGGGGCTGGCCCGCTGGGTTACCGCATTGCCGAACAGTTTGGTTTACCGGTGCAGCCAACGCGGGCTGGCTTAGTGCCGGTCACCTTACATAAAGAGATGCTGCAAGCGCAGCAGTCACTGGCGGGGATTGCCGTTCCCGTCACCGTGAGCACCAGTCGTGGCCCACAGTTTCGTGAAAACCTGCTGTTTACCCACCGCGGCCTCTCCGGTCCGGCGATTTTGCAAATTTCCAGCTACTGGCAGCCGGGGGAAACGCTGGAGATCAATTTGCTGCCGGATTGCGATCTGGATAATGAGTTGGAGCAGCTGCGCGGTAGTCAGCCTAATTTAAGCCTGAAAAATGCCCTGACGCGCTGGTTACCTAAGCGCTTAGTGGAGTGCTGGATTGAGCAGCAGCGCCTGCCGAATCCGACCTTAGCTCAACTGAGCCATGCGCAAAAACAGGCGGTGTGTGAGACGCTGCAGCAGTGGCGCATTAGCCCGAACGGCACCGAAGGCTACCGTACCGCGGAGGTCACGCTCGGCGGTGTAGATACGCGCGCTTTGTCATCGAAAACCATGCAGGCGACTAGCGTACCGGGCTTGTACTTTATCGGTGAAGTGGTGGATGTGACCGGCTGGTTGGGCGGCTATAACTTCCAGTGGGCGTGGAGCTCAGCCTATGCCTGTGCGCAGTCGTTACCACTGCCCGAGGCGGCGGTGGAATAAAACGCGCAAGAATTCTGCGATTTGGCTTTACAAGGATAATGATAATCGTTATCGTTTGTTGGCTGGCAGAGCGCCTCGGGAAGGAAAGCTTTGCACGCACGACATTGCTCACAATTGCTTCCACATATCTTCTACCGGTTCTCCTTGTCGTGAACCGGTATTTTTTTGCCTCTCTTACACCGGTTGTCCACCGCTTACGCGCCGAGTAGGTATGCTGGAGATGCGGCGATCGCGGCCAGCGCCTTGCCCCGTCTGCGCTCCAGCAAAGTCAAGTCTAAAAATGGTATCCACAGCAGATGATCATCAAATGATCGCGCGCCGATCAGGGTGCGCTTGCGTAACCTAATGAAATTTAATGGTAATTAACCATGCATTCACCTGCCAACGCCAAACGATCACATCCCCTCGTTTTATTGTTCACAAAGTTATCCACAGGCTACGCGTCATCGGCAGGAAGGAATGGGGGCGCGCCAGGTACGTAGAGGGACAAAAATCCCGACCGGTAAATTCGTTTCTGCCGCTGGCTGTGGCATCCTTTAGGGATGATGACTGACCGGATAGTGTAATTATGGCCCAGATAGCGCCCAACCCGTTGATTCTGGTCGACGGCTCTTCTTATCTTTATCGTGCATTTCATGCGTTCCCACCGCTGACCAATGCTGGTGGTGAACCGACCGGCGCCATGTATGGCGTATTGAACATGCTGAAAAGCCTGCTCAACCAATTTGCGCCAACCGAAATGGCGGTGGTGTTTGATGCCAAAGGCAAAACCTTTCGTGATGAGATGTTTGCCGAGTACAAGGCGCATCGCCCACCGATGCCCGATGAGCTGCGCAGCCAAATTGAGCCATTGCATCAGATGATCCGCGCACTCGGCTTACCACTGTTGGTGGTGCCGGGGGTGGAAGCCGATGACGTGATTGGTACGCTAGCCAAACAAGCGGCCGCCAATGGGCGCGACGTGCTGATCAGCACCGGCGATAAAGACATGGCGCAGCTGGTGAGCGATAAGATCACCTTGATCAACACCATGAACAACACGGTGCTGGGGCCGCAGGAAGTGCGCGAGAAATACGGGGTCGGGCCGGAGCTGATCATCGATTTTCTGGCGCTGATGGGCGACTCATCGGATAACATTCCGGGCGTACCTGGGGTGGGCGAGAAAACCGCGCTGGCGCTGCTGACCGGGATCGGCAGTCTGCGTGAGATCTACGCCAATCTGGATGCGGTGCCCGCTCTCGGTTTTCGCGGCTCGAAAACGCTACCGGCCAAGCTGGAATTGCACCGTGACAATGCCGATCTCTCCTATGCACTGGCCACCATCAAAACTGATGTGGAATTGGAGCCCATTCCACTGACGCGCCAAAGCGCCGATACCGACACCCTGATTAGCCTGTTTGGTCGTTATGAGTTCAAACGTTGGCTGGCTGAGCTGCTCGATGGCGGCGATATGCTGACGCCCAACCCGTCAGCGGCTGCGCCACGCGCCCGACCAACCGCCTCGGTGAGCGATAGCGCCGAACCTGCCGCAGCGGCCATGGCGCCGGTGACGCTGGATCGCAGTGCCTATCAGACCATTTTGCAGATGAGCGAGCTGGACGCATGGTTGGATAAGCTGCGCGCGGCGCCTTACTGGGTGCTGGATACCGAAACCGACGGACTGGATTACATGACCGCCAACCTGATTGGCTTGTCATTTGCTACCGCGGCTGGCGAGGCTGCCTATTTGCCGGTGGCGCACGATTATCTGGATGCGCCGGAGCAATTGGATCGTGATACAGTGTTAGCGCGTCTGAAGCCGCTGCTGGAAGATACCGATTCGCGCAAAGTTGGGCAAAACCTGAAGTTTGATCAGAGCATTCTGGCCCGTTATGGCATCGAGCTGCGCGGTATTTGGTCTGATACCATGCTGGAGTCGTATGTCCTCAACAGTGTGGCTGGTCGTCATGATATGGATAGCCTGTCTGAGCGCCACTTAGGTCACCAGACCATCACTTTTGAGGAAGTGGCTGGTAAAGGTAAGAACCAGCTGACCTTTAACCAGATCCCGCTAGAGCAAGCGGCTACCTATGCCGCCGAGGATGCGGATGTCACCCTGCGCTTGCATGAAGTGCTGTGGCCACAACTGGAGCAAGAAGCGGGTCTGGCCTCGGTGCTGCAAGAGATGGAAGTGCCGCTGCTGTCAGTGTTGTCGCGAATGGAGCGTAACGGCGTGCTGATTGATCCGGCCTTGCTGGGGCGGCATTCCATGGAGCTGACCACACGTCTGGCGGAGTTGGAAAGCAAAGCCCATGAGCTGGCCGGTGAGCCGTTTAACTTGGCCTCTACCAAGCAATTGCAGGGGATCTTGTTCGAGAAGCTGGGCTTGCCGGTGCTGAAGAAGACCCCAGGCGGCGCGCCATCTACCAACGAAGAGGTATTGGCCGAGTTGGCGCTGGATTACCCGTTACCGGCAGTGTTGCTGGAGTACCGCGGACTGGCCAAGCTCAAATCAACCTATACCGATAAACTGCCGCAGATGATCAATCCGGCGACTGGTCGCGTGCACACCTCCTATCATCAGGCGGTGACCGCTACTGGTCGTCTGTCATCCACCGATCCGAACCTGCAAAATATTCCGGTACGTAACGAAGAAGGGCGGCGCATTCGTCAGGCCTTTATTGCTGGTGCAGGGAATCAGATTATTGCAGCTGACTATTCGCAAATTGAGCTACGCATCATGGCGCATTTGTCGGGCGATGCCGGTTTACTGCGCGCTTTTAGCGAAGGCAAGGATATCCACCGCGCCACCGCTGCCGAGGTGTTCGGCTTGCCGCTGGAGCAGGTGAGCGCTGAACAGCGTCGTAGTGCCAAGGCCATCAACTTTGGTTTGATTTACGGCATGAGCGCCTTTGGCTTGGCGCGTCAGCTCGGTATTGGCCGTAACGATGCCCAGCGCTATATGGATCTGTACTTTGAGCGCTACCCGGGCGTGCTGACTTATATGGAGCGCACTCGTGAGCAGGCGCATGCGCAAGGTTATGTTGAAACCCTGTTTGGCCGTCGTTTGCAGTTGCCGGATATCCGTTCGCGCAATGCGATGCGGCGTAAAGGCGCTGAGCGCGCGGCGATCAACGCCCCAATGCAAGGCACAGCGGCTGACATCATCAAGCGCGCCATGCTGGCAGTGGATGCATGGCTGGCGACGCCAGAGGCAGACGGTATCCGTATGATCATGCAGGTACACGATGAATTGGTCTTCGAAGTGCCGCAAGAGAAAGTGGCGCTGTGCAGTGCCAAGGTGCGTGAGCTGATGCAGCACAGTGCCGCGCTGGATGTGCCGCTGCTGGTTGAGGTTGGCGTGGGGGATAACTGGGATCAGGCACACTGATCGGGTGCTGCCGCGACTCACACTGAGCCTGAGCTATTTTCACTGAGAAAAATAACCTCGGGCTAATGTTACCGTCAGTAGTGAAGTGCGACATAAAAGTGAAAACAAACTACAAAAATTGCTTTCCTCATCCGTCGAATTGTTGTACAGTTTTTCGCGTAGGGTACAGAGGTAAGATGTTCTATCTTTCAGACCTTTTACTTCACGTAATCGGATTTGGCTGAATTTTTAGCCGCCCCGCTCGTTAGAGCGGGGCGTTCTTTTATCTGCGCTTTGCCGCTTTTTTCCCCACAACGTCGCCCCTTGTTACCGTTTTTCCCGCTGCTGGTTACTCTTTTTCCCGTTGATGATGGCTCTTTTTCTCACACTGCGTCGTTTTTGTGAGCGCGGTCGCCGATTTTATCGCCTAAAAATTAGAGTAATTACTTTAAAATGTTTCTAAGTGCGATATAATCATTTCGCTCTTCTTGTTTATCTTATTTTTTGTCTGTGTGATGGCGGCGTTGTCACCAGACTCACATTTTTGCTTACGTATTTTTTTCGGGCCGGCTTTTGCCGGCCTTTTTGTTGCCTGTCTACCCGCAGCCCACCTTCTCCAGCAATTTGTTGTAAAGCTACAGCTCGCCCACACTTATTTCTCGATGAAAAATCAAATTGCCCTGTTGCGCGTGCTGCTGCACAAGCGCCGCACAAGCGCCGAATAAGCATAGTGCGGCATGGGTTTGCCAAGAGAAATCCGCACCACCGGTTGTGAATACAAAGAGGTGTGGCCGTGAGCAGGGAAAAGGACAGAGAAGCAGAACAGGGAAACAGAACCGATCGGGCGCTCAATCGAATGCGCCAAACATAACACTGTCGTGTTAGATCGCGGCAGGATCTGACGTATCGTTGCTAAATCGGGCTTTTATCAGACAAGTTGCTATGAAGTAATGTGCGTATTCGTGAGGGGGAATCAAGAGTGCAGCGCAAACTTATGTATGATGGTGCGATCTTACACAAAGATCTTGCGAAACCGCGCAGGATCGAAGATCCTTAACGGCATAACAATAAAAACCTCCTATTTCTCTCCCGTTGCCCCACCGTACGGTGGGGACTTATTTCCCTTCTCGCGACCCATCTCGCTTCAACCTAGCATAACGTGACAGGCAACGTGTCGATCACCGAACTTTATTCTGCGTCGCTATCGTCCGCATCCAGTTCAGCCTGATTCAGGGCATCAATCTCGGTGGTAAACCAGGTATCCAGCTTCTGGCGCAGCTTATCCACACCCAGTTTTTTCAGGGAGGAGAACGCTTCGACTTGAATATCACCTTCGAACGCCAGTACGGCTTCGCGTACCAGATTCACCTGATTTTTACGGGCACCACTGGCCAGCTTATCGGCTTTGGTCAGCAGCACCAGCACCGGTAGGCCAGACTCTACCGCCCACGCAATCATCTGCTGATCCAAGTCTTTGAGTGGATGGCGGATATCCATCAGTACCACCAGACCACGCAGGCATTCGCGTTTTTGCAGGTATTCACCCAGCGCGCGCTGCCATTTGCGCTTCATCTCTTCCGGTACTTCGGCATAGCCGTAGCCTGGCAAGTCGACCAGACGTGCCTGCTCGGCCACTTCAAACAGGTTAATCAGCTGAGTACGGCCAGGGGTTTTACTGGTACGCGCCAAGTTTTTCTGATTGGTCAGGGTATTGAGCGCGCTGGATTTGCCCGCATTCGAACGGCCGGCGAAGGCCACTTCGATGGCGCTGTCCACCGGAAGGTGACGGATATCCGGTGCGCTAGTAACAAAATGGGTAACGTGATAATTAAATTGAGCCACGGAGCGATCTCCACCTTAAGTCAAATGTGGTGTGATGATTTCTTTTATGTGAAAATGTGTAAAATATCTGTTGTAATAGTGCGTAAGGCACTGCGCTGACCGCCGAAACCTTACGGTAACGGACAGGATTATCCGTTATTGGCATAACAACAATCATATAGCTAAATGGAACGCCATGAAAAAATTTGCGCTCGTGATTTCAATGATGCTGGGTGTCAGCGGTGTTGCGCAGGCACAGGGAAACGCAGAAGCGGGTAAGAAGATCGCCGCTGCGGTGTGTGTGGCCTGCCATAATGCTGACGGGAACAGTACCATCCCCGTCAATCCAAAATTGGCCGGACAACATAACAAATATCTGCTCAAGCAGCTAAAAGAATTCAAACTGGCGGCGGACTCCGGCGGTAAGCAGGGGCGCGCGAATGCCATCATGCAAGGTCAAGTGGCGGCCTTGTCTGAGCAGGATATGCAAGATTTGGCCGCTTGGTTCTCCGAGCAAGTCTCGGCACCTGCTTATACCGATAAAGCTAGCGTTGAGCTTGGCAAACAGCTGTACATGGCCGGTGATAAGCAGCGCGGTATTCCGGCCTGTGTCGCCTGTCATGGCCCGCGTGGCAATGGTACCGGCTTGTCGGGCTTCCCGAAAATCTCTGGCCAACACGCTGACTATATCAGCGCTCAGTTGACCGCGTTTCGCACCGGACAGCGACAAAATGATCCGAACTTGATGATGCGGCAAGTGGCTGCGCATCTGACGGATGCAGAAATCAAAGCGCTGGCCGGTTATGTTGGTGGCTTGCACTGACCGTGTTGCTCGCTGGCCAGATTCTCTGGCCGGTGAGCAAACCGCGCAATGGTCAAATTTTCCGCTTTTTTACTGTGAAGTGGCGCACAATCACTGGGCCTTACGATTGCCTGCGCAGTACGGACGCGTAGATTAGCTGGGGCAGTGGAACCGGTATGGCGGGAATGCCGTGCCAGATAATGCATCACCACCGACGTTGCTGTCAGGCAGTGGGTGAGTGGGGTTAGCGGCAGGACGCCGTGGTGGACATCAAAGATTGCACGGATGATAGAAAGCATCAGGATGGTGTGATAGCAAGAGCTTACGCGCAGGGAAAGCGGACAGACCAGTTTAGGATGCACTCGGGGAGAGTTGTTATCCCCAGATGAAAAGAAGACACGATTCTTTCATGGGCAGCGTTGAACGCTGCCTTTTTTATTTGCTATTTACCCTCTTTTTGCTAGATTCCGGCGCTTATATTCCAGAATGCTCTATTTCTGAGCGTAAACACTGGCATAATGTTGTTTACTGATCCCGCATCACAATTGGTGTTGATATGACCCGCGAAAAGAAATCCCGTAAAGTGCCTGCTCTGAAAAGTGCCCCTCGTGCGCCGAAAAAGAGCCGCGCTGAAATTGATCAGCTCTCCCGTGAGCAAAAACGTCTGAAAAAGCGTAAAGGTCTGCGCTCTGGCTCACGCCAGAATGTGGCTGAGCAAGGCCAGCAAAATGAAGGTCGCGCCGTAAAAGACCCACGTATCGGCAGTAAAAAGCCGGTGCCGTTGATGGTGGAATTTGTCAACCGTCAGCCGAAAAAACCGGCGGTTGCTGCCGCGCCAGCGAAACCAAAACTGACCCCGGCAGAAGAGTTGGCGATGCTGGAAAATGACGAGCGTCTGCACCTGTTGCTGGATCGTGTCGATGCTGGCGAAAGCTTGAGCAGCGAAGAGCAATCCTACGTGGATAACGCACTGGATCGCGTGGATGAGCTGATGCAAATCCTCGGTCTGACCGACGAGGAAGAGAGTGCAGAACAAGACTCACAGGCGCCGGGCAACAGCCCAGAAGATCTGTGGGAGCGCTTTAACAACAGCGATCCGAAAGCATTCTGATGGCGTGGCAACAGGGATTAGTGCTGGCAGCAGTCATGGTACTGCTGCCGCTCGGTCTGTATGCCGGCTGGCTGCTCGGACGCCTCTGGCGTCAGGGGCAGCTGCAACGTCAGCAACAGGCTGCGCTGGCGGCGCATCGTCGCCAGCATATGCTCGATAGCATCCGTACCATCGCACGGGCGATGCAAAGCGGGCAGTGTGAATTGGCTGAAGGCGTGCTGCGTATTGGGCGGCTGCTGGAGCTGTTGGTGGAACAGGACAAACCGGAACTGGCGCGCGACTTTCCGGCGATGGCAGAGCTGTATCAGGTCGTGGCAGAAATGCCGACCCATGACGCTCGCAAGCAACACAAGCGCAATCAAATAATGAAATGGGATTTGGAGCGAGTCCGGGCCGAAGAGCGCCTGCAGCCCGCCATTGAACAGGAGTTGCCGCAGTTGCTGGCATGGTGCGCCAAATACCCTGAATAAAGTGCCGTCGCTGGAGCGGCGGCCATGTGGAAGGAATTAAAGCATGTCTGAGTCAGTGTCAGTGACGAACCCAACGCAGTGGGATTTAGATCTCATCCAAAAATATAACTATTCTGGGCCTCGTTACACCTCCTACCCGACCGCTCTTGAGTTTCACGAGGGCTACCAGCAAAGCGATTTTGCCGAAGCGGCCGCCCGTTATCCAGAGCGTCCACTTTCGTTGTACGTGCACATCCCGTTTTGCCATAAGCTGTGTTATTTCTGCGGCTGCAATAAAGTCATCACCCGTCATGCTCATAAAGCTGACCATTATTTGGACGTGCTGGAGCAAGAGATCCGCGCCCGTGCCCAATTGTTTGGCGGACGTCAGGTTACGCAAATTCACTGGGGTGGCGGTACGCCGACCTTCTTGAGTAAAGCGCAGGTTTCCCGCCTGATGGCACTGCTGCGGGAAAACTTCCACATCCTGCCTGAGGCTGAAATTGGTATTGAGCTGGATCCGCGTGAAATCGAGCTGGATATGCTGGATCACTTGCGCAGCGAAGGCTTTAATCGCATGAGCATGGGGGTGCAGGACTTTAACAAGGAAGTGCAGCGTCTGGTCAACCGCGAGCAAGATGAAGAGTTTATCTTTGCTCTGATGGCGCGGGCGCGTGAGCTGGGTTTTATCTCCACCAATATCGATTTGATTTACGGTCTGCCGAAGCAGACACCGGAAAGTTTTGCGTTTACCTTGCAGCGAGTGATTGAGCTCAATCCGGATCGGTTAAGCGTATTTAACTATGCGCATTTGCCAGCCCGCTTTGCTGCGCAGCGTAAAATTCGCGATGAAGATTTGCCCTCTCCGGTGCAAAAGCTGGCTATCTTGCAAGAGAGTATCCAGATGCTGTGCGGGGCCGGTTATCAGTTTATTGGGATGGATCACTTTGCCCGGCCGCAAGATGAGCTGGCGGTGGCGCAGCGTAACGGCGAGTTGCACCGCAACTTCCAAGGTTATACCACTCAAGCGGAGTGCGATCTGTTGGGCTTAGGGGTCTCGGCGATCAGCATGTTGGGCGATCACTATGCGCAGAACCAGCGTGAGCTGAAGCATTATTATGCCGAGGTTGAAGCGCACGGCCATGCCTTAGCCAAGGGGCTACGCATGAGCGACGAAGATTGTCTGCGCCGTGATGTGATTAAAGCGCTGATTTGTAACTTCCAACTGCGCTTTGCCGATATCGAGCAGCAATATGGCATCGATTTCAACCAGCACTTTGCCGAAGATTTGCAGCTGTTAGCGCCATTGGCTGCCGATGGGTTACTGGAGATGGACGCACAGGGCATTCGAGTGTTGCCGCGAGGTCACTTACTGATCCGCAATATCTGCATGTGCTTTGATACTTATCTGCGCCAGCAAGCGCGTCGCCAGCAGTTCTCGCGCGTGATTTAAAACCTGCGGCTGTGTCAGCTGCGAGTACGCGTGAGTACGACAAGCTCTCAGTACAGTAAATTCAGGACAAAAAAAGCGGCCTTTGGCCGCTTTTTTCTTGAACGCAATACGCACTGCTGTGGCGCAGCGTCGCGCGATGTATTACATGCTGCGTGCACGAGCTTGCGCACGCAGTTCGGCTTTATCGCTATCGCTTAAAAACGCTTGATGCATGCCGTTTTCCTGCGCTTGGCGGATTTGCGCTGGAGTCAGACCCGCTGCTGGCGCGGCGACATTGTATTCATGCGCAATTTCGATACCTTCTACTGCCGGATCGTCGGTATTGATGCTGGCGACAATGCCGTGCTGCAAGAAAGTTTTCAGTGGGTGGGCGGCTAGCGCGCTGACCGTGGTGGTCTGCACGTTGGAGGTCAGGGCTGATTCAATGCCAATGCGGTGCTCGGCCAGATAATCCATCAGACGTGGATCTTCGATGGCTTTTACGCCATGACCAATTCGCTCTGCGCCCAATTGCTGAATAGCTTGCCACATGCTGGCTGCGCCCGCCGCTTCTCCGGCATGCACGGTGATGTGTAAGCCGGCATCGCGTACTTGGCTAAAGTGCGGCACAAACAGCTCACCCGGTTGACCGAGTTCATCACCGGCCAGATCGATAGCGACTAAGTGCTGGCGACAGGCCAGCAGCGCATCCAGCTCTTGCTGGCAGGCGGCGGTGCCGAAAGTGCGGCTCAAAATACCAATCAGGTTGGCTTTCACGGTAAAGTCACGGCGGCCTTGCGCAATGCCGTCCGCAACTGCTTCCACCACGCCCTGTACTGGCAGGTTGTGTTTCATCGCCATGTAGTACGGTGAGAAGCGCAGTTCGGTGTAATCCAGACCGGCGTTATCGGCATCTTGCATGTTCTCATAGGCGACGCGGCGGCAGGCATCCAGATCGGCCAGTACTGCCACGCCCCAATCCAGTTTTTGCAGGAAGCTGACCAGTGTTGGGGCATTCTCGGTGATTTGTACGTGCGGCAGCAGATCCGGCAGGTTATCGGCGGGCAGCATGATGCCGTGCTGTTGACCCAGCTCCAAAATGGTCGATGGACGAATATTGCCGTCCAGATGACGGTGTAAGTCGGTCAACGGTAAATCGCGTGCAATCATGCAAAGGCTCCCCAGTGTATTTTAGTTGGTGTGACAGTATAGACACTGGGGTGAAAATCGCCTAACCCTGTTACGGTTAAAAGTGTGACGAATATCGCTTTAATTTGCCGTGGTCAGTGGATCCCTAATTCCTTCAGTTTACGGGTCAGGGTATTGCGCCCCCACCCCAACAGGCGGGCCGCTTCTTGTTTGTGACCCCGGGTGTGTTGCAAGGCAGCATCGAGCAGTAATTGCTCAAACTCCGGTTGCAAGGTAGTGAGTAAATCCTCCTGACCCCGCGCCAGTTGGTGTAACACCCACTGTTGCAGCGGTTGCTGCCAGTTTAGCGCCGAGGCGGCTGTGTCCACACTGCTGGCGGGGCGGGTCAATTCAGCCGGTAAATCGGAGACAAAAATCTCCTTACCGGCGGCCATGACGGTCAAACCACGACAGATGTTTTCCAGTTGGCGCACATTGCCCGGCCAGTGAAACTCGCTCATGACCCGTAGGGTATCCGGATGCAACGTTTTTGCTTCAACCCCGAGTTCGCGTGCGGCACTGAGCAGAAAATGGCGACTTAACGCGGCGATATCTTGGCGCCGCTCACGCAGGGCGGGCAGCTGTAAACGGATCACATTCAGGCGATGGAAGAGGTCTTCGCGAAACAGCCCTTCGCGCACGCGCGCTTCCAGATCTTGGTGGGTGGCGGCGATGATGCGTACATCCACGTGCAGCGGCGTATGGCCGCCGACGCGGTAAAATTGGCCATCGGCCAAGACTCGTAGCAGGCGAGTTTGGATATCCAGTGGCATATCGCCGATTTCATCCAAAAATAAGGTGCCGCCGTTCGCCTGTTCAAAGCGCCCCTGACGTACCGCGCCGGCACCGGTAAAGGCGCCTTTCTCATGGCCAAACAGCTCCGATTCAATTAAATCTTTCGGAATGGCTGCCATATTCAGGGCGATAAAGGGCGCGCTGGCACGTGGGCTGTGGCGATGTAGGGCATGGGCAATCAGTTCTTTACCGGTACCGGACTCGCCATTAATCAGCACGCTGATGGCGGTGCGTGATAGGCGACCAATGGCGCGAAACACCTCTTGCATGGCCGGTGCTTCGCCGATGATTTCGGATTGCGCGCCGCGTACCGGTTCATTGGCTGGCGTGCGTTGCTGGCGCAGTTCAAGGCTGTGTTGCAAGGCGCGCTCAACTAATGCCACCGCTTCATCTAAATCAAAGGGCTTGGGCAGGTAATCAAAAGCTCCGCGCTGATAAGCACTGACCGCGGCATCGAGGTCGGAGTGGGCGGTCATGATGATCACCGGCAGTTGCGGTGCTTGCTGTTGCAGCTGACCGAGCAGGGTCAGGCCGTCCATGCCCGGCATGCGGATGTCAGAGAGCAGGACATCCGGTTTGCTCTGTTGCAGCGCGCCTAGCACGGCGGCGGCGCTGTCGAATGTTTCACAGCGGATCTGGCTGCTACTGAGGGCCTTATCCAGTACCCAGCGGATGGCGCTGTCGTCATCCACCACCCATACCCGTCCTTTCGTCATGCCGTGCGCCTCGTGAACTTGCTGATTGGTCTATGTCGCGATATTAGGCTATCGCGTGGGCTTAGTTTAAGCCGCTGGGAATTAGCGTTCCAATATTCGAGCCAAATTCGTGCCAATTTGATGCCCGCTATTTGCGCAGTGGCAGGTAAATGGAAAATTCGGTATGCCCTGGCCAGCTACTGCACTCAATCTTGCCGCGATGTTGGTCAATCAGATTACGGGCAATTGACAGCCCTAAGCCGTGGCCGCCTTCGCGTCCGCTGACCATCGGGTAGAACAGCGTATCTTGCAGCTGCGCCGGAATTCCGGGGCCGCTATCGATGATATCGAGCCGTACCGCCAGCCGGTAACGTTCACCGTGCAGGGTTTGCTGGAAGGCGGTACGGGTGCGCAGGGTGATGGTGCCGGGTTGCTCACCGAGGGCTTGGACGGCGTTGCGCACAATATTGAGGATCGCTTGCTCAAGCTGCTCAGGATCATGCTCGAACTCCGGCAGGCTGGGGTCGTAATCACGAATTAAGGTGATGTGGGCGGGAGTTTCCAGCTCCACCAGCTTGCGTACTTGTTCCAGTACCACATGCAGATTTTGTTCGCTGCGCACGCCCGGGCGCTGTGGGCCAAGCAGCCGGTCGACCAGATTACGTAGGCGATCGGCTTGGGCGATGATCATGCCGGTGTACTCGGTCAGCGCCGGATCGGGCAAGGCGCGCTCTAGCAACTGCGCCGCACCGCGCAGGCCACCGAGCGGGTTTTTGATTTCATGCGCTAGCCCACGTACCAGCTCGCGCGCTGCCGATTGTTGCGATTGTTGCAACTGCTCTTGGCTTAGGCGGCGATGGGTATCCAACGGGTGCAGCTCCACCAGCACGGTGTGCTGAGCACCGGTATGCAGGTGCTGGGCGGTCAGCTCGACGATGCTGGCTTTGCCGTCAATCACCAGCGTGACTTCGTTATCGGTAAAGCTTTGCTGCTGCTCCAATGCGTGGCGCATCAGCGTCAAATCCAGCGAGATATATTCAATCAAGGCGGGCAGCGGCACGCCAATCAGCTTGCGGGCGCTGTGCGACAGCAATTGTTCGGCGGCCGGATTGGCATAGTGGATGTTCAGACTGTTATCCAGCAACAAGACGCCGGTTTTCAGGTTGTGCAGCAGGGATTGAGCAATATCCGGCTCCATCATGGCTCCTTGGCAGCAAAGGTGCGCCGACGGTGGGCGGCGCACGGAAACTGTCTGT
>SKEK01000096.1_pt1 | contig 58839 bp, 51 predicted proteins | sample 4826761 | NCBI WGS metagenome assembly SKEK01 (sample SAMN11008811, study PRJNA524170) | human gut metagenome | biome: Human fecal sample; material: Feces; isolation source: fecal sample from pouch patient p32 | host: Homo sapiens | place: Israel: Tel-Aviv | collected 2015-10-13 | reverse complement strand
AATTCATTTTTTATCGATAAAATACTTAAATATTTTTGAAGAAATTTTTATATATATTATTATTATTTTTTCATTGAGCTTATATTATATTTTTAGTATTTTAGATTTTGATTCATCTCATTTAAAATCAGATATCTTGTATCTATTAGGAATTAATATACTGATGTTTTCTATAATTAAATATATGTATGCTGATAAAGAAGTTTTTCTTTGGTTTCTAATCTCCACTTCTAGTTTTATTATGATTAAGATTCTTCTTAGCAATATGCTTAAAAATAATCAAAAGACTCTAGTATTTATAGACTTTGATGGTAATATTGAAGCTGTTTTTAATGAGAGTTTAGAAATTAAATCTTGTATTTTTAAGAATCTTGATGATTTGAAAAAATCTAATGAAGTTTTAGAAATCATTTATAGGCCTTTTTTAAATAAAGAAGTTTTAGATAAACTTTTTGAACTAAAACTTTTGGGTATTAACACGATAGAATACTTCGATTTTTTTGAACAATATCAAGGAAAAATTAATATTGATATTATATCGAAGGAGTGGTTTTTAAAGTCTAAAGAGTTTAAACTTTTACATTCTAATTTTTCGAAGCGAATGAAAAGATTTGTAGATATTATCATCTCTATTTTACTATTGATTTTATTGTTTCCAATATTTTTATTAACATATATATGTATTAAACTCGAAACTCCAAAAGAGTTCTTTCTATCTTCAGCTTTTTTTAAACAAAAAAGAATAGGTCTTTTAGGAAAAGAATTTACAATAATCAAGTTTAGATCTATGAAAATACATGATCCTAAAAGTTTTTCTAAATACTCTTCAAAAGATGATAAAAGAATTACAAAAGTAGGAAGAATTATAAGAAAACTCAGAATAGATGAATTACCTCAGCTTTTAAATGTAATTAAAGGAGACATGAGCTTTATTGGGCCAAGACCAGAGTGGAATGAGCTAGGAAAAGAATATGAAGAACTTTTAAATCTATATTCTCTTAGATATGCTATGAAGCCAGGAATTACAGGACTAGCTCAGGTAATGTATTCTTATGGAGCTAATCTTGATGATGCAAAAAGAAAACTGGAATATGATATCTATTATATTGAATATTTCAGTTTTTTACTTGATTTAATAATAATTTTTAAAACTATCAAAATTGTTATTTTTGGAAGAGGTGTGTGAATATGATTGATATAAGTTGTAGTATTGTAACGTATAATACAAATCAAAAAGATTTATTTAAAGCTATCCGATGTTTTTTAAATACAGATTTAAAAATTCATCTTTTTATATCTGATAATTCACCAACAAATACTCTAAAAGATGAACTTAATATTTTTCCAAAAGATAAAATAACTTATATTTTTAATGGAAGAAATGGTGGATATGGTTGGGGACACAATCAAGTTATGCTCTATCAAAATATAGATTCTAAATATCATTTAATTTTAAATCCAGATATTGAATTTAAAAAAGGTGTGTTAGAAGAACTATTTAAATTTCTTGAAAGTAATGAGAAAATTGGACATGTTATGCCTAAAGTTAAGTATCCTGATGGAGAGCTTCAATATCTTTGCAAAAGACTTCCGACTCCTATAAATTTAATTTTACGAAAATTCTGTCCTATAAAAACCTTGATATCTAAAAGTGATTATCTTTATGAAATGAGAGATTTTAACTATAATTCTATTAAAGAAATTCCAATACTTTCTGGATGTTTTATGTTAATAAGAACAAATATTTTAAAAAGTATAAATGGATTTGATGAGAGATTTTTTATGTATCTTGAAGATTATGATTTAAGTAGGCGTATAAATATGGTTTCTACATCTGTTTTTTATCCTTATGTAGAGATAATTCACTCTCATGCTAAAGGGTCTTTTAAAAATAAAAAAATGTTAATATTTCATGTAATATCAGCTATAAAATATTTTAATAAATGGGGATGGATATTTGATAAATATAGGAGGAATTCAATATGAAAATTTTATTAGATGGACGATTAATATCAAATAAACCTACTGGAATATCTAGATATTCTAGAGAGATTATTAAAATTTATCAAGATTATTTTGGCTATGATAATATCATGGTTATTGTAAATGAGAATTTAGATAGTAAAACATTTAATTTAATTTATACTGATTTAAAGCCTTTTACTCCGCACCATTTTTTTTTATTTAATAATTTCTTAAAAAAACTTGATTTTGATATATATCACTCATTGTATCATTGTAATAGTTTTTTTAAGGATAAAAACAAATTTTACATAACAACAATTCATGATGTTGGATATAAAGCAATAAATTGTAAAATACATTTAAATCCTGTTAGAAATTTTTTAACTAAGGTTGCAGTGGATTTTATTCTAAAAAGAACACTAAAAAATTCAGATTTAGTTATTACCGTATCTCAATCAACTAGAGATGATATTCTTCGTTTTTATAATAAAGATTCTATTCATATTCCAGAAGGAGTAAATATTATTCCAGGAAAAGAGATTCCTATTAAAAGTTTGAAGCCAAAATCGTTCTTTCTATACGTTGGGAATTCAAGGCCTACTAAAAATCTAAATTTTCTTTTAGAAGCTTTTAGTAAAAGTAAAACAGAAAAAACTCTTGTTATTGCAGGAAATAATAACTTCTTACAAGTTGATCGAGAGAGGGTTCAAAATTTAGGTTTTGTTAGCGATGAAGAGTTAAATTGGCTCTATTCAAATTGTGAAGCTTTTATATTTCCATCTCTTTATGAAGGATTTGGTCTACCAGTTCTAGAAGCACTTCATAAAGGTGCAAAAGTTTATTGTTCTACTGGAGGTTCACTAAAAGAGTTTTCTAATTCTGTTGTAAAACATTTTGATCCTTATGACTTACAAGAATTGATATTTTTAATTGAAAATAGTGATTCTATAGCTTTTGAAAAAAATGAAATAAATTTAATTTTAGAAATGTACAGCTGGAATAATGTAAATAATCTTATGATTAATAAAATTTTTAATAAACTTTAAATATTAAGTGAGGTGGTTGAGATTTGTTTAAATTATTTTACGTTGTCCCATATGTTTTTATATATACAATTTACTATACAAATCTCCCTATAAAGTTAGAAGAACTCCTAATGTTAATTTACTTAGGATATTATTTTTTAAATGAAAAAATATTATTTTTTAAAATAAATTATAAGCTTTTATTTTTAATTATGACTTTAGGTTTAATATCTATTTTTAAAGTAATTGGAAATGGATATCCTTTGATTAGATGTTTAGAACAAATAATTCTTTTACTTGTTATGTTTTTAGGATTTGATAAATTTTTTGAAAATTATGGATATGAAAAATTGTTTGATATATATTTAAAAATCACATGTTTTATCTCAATTTTAGGTATATTTCAATTCATTATTTATTTATTTTTTAAAATTGATATATTTCCGTATCCTATTGGATGTAATTCTAGAGTTTTACCAACTTTTGGGAGCGATTTGGCTAGAATTAGGAGTGTAGCTTATGAACCTGGCTGGCTGGCTCAGACAATGTTACCAGCTTGCATTTATTCTATTGAAAATATTATAAGAAATAAAAAAATAAAAATTAATTATTTGATTATTCTTTTAGCGTTTTTTATGACTCAAGCTAGTGCTGCTTTTATTGTGGTTCCTGTTTATTTTTTTATAACTAGATTTAAAAAACCAGCATTAAAAAACATTTTAAAAGTTTCTATTGCTATACCTTTAGGATTATTTTTAACTCAAAGTATATGGTGGAATAAATATATAGATACAATACAATCTTTTAAAAGTTTAAAAACAGGTATATTTGAAAACATAAATGCAAGTTCATTTGCAATTTTAAGTAATCTTTATGTTGCTCTTAATAATGATAATCTTTTCTTTGGAACAGGACTAGGAACTCATCCATATAGTTATTTAAGGAATTTTAAAAATTTAGAAACGGGTGTGTATTATTTTTATGGACTTAATGCTATGGACGCTTATTCTCTTGCAACAAGGATAGTTTCAGAAATGGGAGTAGTTATTTTAGCACTTTTTATTATTTTTATTATAGTATATTTAAATTTTGATGATTCAAATAAAGGGATAATAAATAGATGTGCTCTTGCTGGAATTCTGAGTTTTTTTTTAAGAGGTGGTCTATATACTAAATTTGGAACTGCTTTTATTATAATTTTATTTTTTAAAACATCTATAAAAAATAAAGGGGTAGAGTATGATTACAGTTATAATGATTAATTACAAAGGAACTCAAGATACAGTTGAAGCTATTAATTCTTTAAAATCTCAAAATTTTAAAGATAAATTTAAAATAATTGTTGTAGATAATTGTTCTCCTGATAATTCTTTTTCAATTTTAAGGGATATTTATACTGAAGATTCTATGGTAGATATTATTCTTTCTGAAAGAAATGGAGGATTTGCATATGGAAATAATTACGGTATTGAATATGCTTTAAAAAATTATAATCCAGATTTTTTTCTTCTTATAAATAATGATACTATTTCAGATTTTAATCTTTTAAAAGTTTTTAAAGAGTTTTATATAAATAATTTTGATAAAAACATAGGAATTTTAACTGGACAAATTTGTTATTTTAATTCACCTAATATTATTTGGTTTGCAGGTGGAAAACTTCAACGAAAAAGGGCTGGTGGAATACATATAGGAGAAAATGCTTTGAACTGTGAAGCATATAATATTCAAAGAGAAATTGACTTTGCTACAGGTTGTCTTATGTTTTTTCATAAAAGTTTAATTGATTCGATAGGATTACTTCCTGAAGAATATTTTATGTATTTTGAAGATGTGGATTTTTCTTGGAAGGTTATAAATTCAGGAAGAAAAATTATTTATTTACCTACAGCCAAAATTTTACATAAAGTTGGTAAAAGTTCTGATATTTTGACCTCGCGAAAAAGTTATGAACAATTTAATAGAAATCGTTCTATTCTTGCAAAAAAGTATCTGTGCTCATTGAGTTATATTAATTTTAAAATATTTATGTATACAAGAAACACTTTTAAATTTTTTAAACATCTTATTTGTGATAAGGAATTTGTCAATACCTATAAAGGTTTATAAAAAGGAGGGGACTATGATTGCTGCTATTATTATGGCTGGTGGAAGTGGAGAACGATTTTGGCCACTTTCCACACCACAAAAACCTAAACAATTATTATCTTTATTTTCTGAAAAGAGTATGATTAAAGAGACTTTAGAAAGAGTAGTTGGAACTATACCACTTGAAAATATATTTATTTCAACGAATATTTCTCAAGCTGAAATGATTTCTAAAGAGTTACCAGAAGTAAAAAAAGAAAATATTATTGTGGAACCACTTTCTAAAGATACTGCAGCGGCTATCAGTTATGCCTCTTTAATTATTAGGGAACGGTTTAAATTAATTACAGATAATATTCAGATTGTAGTATTGGCTTCTGATCATATTATTAAGAATTTATCAGACTTTAAAAAGGCTGTTATTTTAGGATTAGAAGTTGCTAAAAATAGCGAAGTAATTGTAACTTTAGGAATAAAACCTAGCAGACCTGAAACTGGTTATGGATATATTGAAGTTGGTGTAAATAATTCATCAATTGAAATGAATCAAGTATATAAAGTTAAAAAATTTAGAGAAAAACCAAATTTACAAACAGCTGAATCATATATTGATTCTGGAAACTTTTTTTGGAATTCTGGAATTTTTATTTTTAGTTTAAAAACAATTTTTAAAAATTTAGAAATTTTAATGGAGGATTATTGTGAAATACTACAAGAAATAACTCCAATATTGAAGACTGGAATTAATGGAATGGAGTTAGCAGATTCAGTCCATCCTTATTTTTCAAAATTTGAAAAAATATCTATAGATTTTGGTGTTTTAGAATATTCTAAAAATTTAAGAGTTATTCCAGTAGATATTGGGTGGAGTGATGTAGGAAGTTTTAAAGCTTTAGAAGAAATTTTACCTTTGGATGAAAATCAAAATATTATAAAAAATACCAAGGTTATTTCACAAGATTCTTATAATAATATTATTATTGCTGAAGGAAGCGTTATTTCTCTCTTAGGTGTTAATGATTTGATTATTATAAAAAATAATGAGCATATATTAATTTGTGATAAAAGTAGATCTCAAGATTTAAAAAAAGTTGTTGCTAAGCACAAGGAAGGAAGGTAGAGAACTATGTCTCAAGATTTATTTTTCGATAATAATATTCAACTCAGTGAATCTCTTAGAGTCATTAGAACAAATCTATTTTTTTTAAATAATAAAGATTTTGGACGAATTATTCTTGTTACAAGCTCAGTTCCCAAAGAAGGAAAGAGTGTTTTAGCTGTAAACTATGCACATAGTATTGCTATAACTGATAAAAAAGTTCTTTTGATTGATTGTGATTTAAGAAATCCTCGACTTGATGAAGCTTTTAATTTGAAGTTTAATTTTGGACTTGAATCTTTGTTATTTAATGATTTGGATATTGAAAAAATAATTATTAAAAATATCTCAAAAAATTTAGATTTTATTCCAAGTAAAGTAGTTGCATCTAACCCAACTGAACTTTTTTTAAATGATAAATTTCTAACACTACTAAATAAAATAAAAAATGATTATAATACAATAATAATCGATACTCCACCTCTTACTGTTGCATCAGATGCAGCTATTTTATCTAAAGTGTCAGATGGAGTTATCTATGTTGTAGCTTATGACGAAGTTAATGCTGAAGATTTAAAATTTGGCAAAGAACTTTTAAGAAATGCAAAAGCCAATATTTATGGATTTGTCGTTAATAAAGCCGAAAAAAATATAGGTAGCTATGGTAGAAATTATTCTTATTATGGCGATTCATCAAAAAATTCTAAAAAATCAAAATTTTCTTTAAACTTTATAAAAAAATTTTTTGGAGGAGGTGAGTAGGTATGAGCTATTTTTTTCTATTTTTTTCTATTTTTTTAAGCACCTGCATTCTTGCTCAAGAGATTAATATAAATACTATTTTTAAACGAATATTAACTCATAATCCTACAGTTAAAGTTAAAGAGTTGGATCACCAAATTCAAAAGAGTGAAGAAATTCAAACTTTTAAAAATTTATATCTTCCTCCAGTTGTTGTATCTAATGAAAATAGAATTGAATCTATTCGTAATCAAGGACTTAAACTTAATACTTTAGAGGCCAAAGTTGATATCTTCAATGGATTAAAAGACTACAACACTTTAAAAAAAACAACAAATAATGTCCAAATATCTGAACAAGATATATTTCTTACAACTCTTAGAGAACAAGAAAGAGGAGTAAATGATTATTTTTTAACTTTAAATTATGAAAATCAAGTTAAAATTTTTGATTCAGCGATTGATACATTAAATAAGCAATACTACCGACTGAAACGTATGTTTGAAGAAAATCAACTTTCTCCAAAATCAGAATATTTAAAAATTTTAAGTGATATTGAAGATTTAAAAAGTTTAAAAGCTCAATATCAAGCAGCTGCATTAAATTCAAAAGAAAGTTTATTTAAAATTTTGAACTATCCTCTTAATTCAACTTTTACTTTAAAAGAGTTTTCTATTAGAGAGGATTTTTTAGGGTTTCAATTATCTCCCAAAACTACTCAACCTGAAAAAACTACCCTTGGAAAAAGAGAACAATTAATATTAAAAAATTCAGAATATGATGTTAAAATCGCTAAAAGTGAGTTTTATCCAACTGTATATATAAAAGCTATTAAGGATTTTTATGAAGATTCGGATAATGGATACTATGCTAATCATGATGGCCGAGTTGAATTAGGGTTTTCATATTCTTTTAATTGGGGAAGTACAATAGATAAAGTTGAACAGAAAAAACTTGAAATGAAAAAAGCTGAAATAAATTATATAGAGAATATTAAAGAAATTGAGTTGAGGATGAGAACAAAACAAAGAGAGATTGAATCCTTGATAGAACAGAGTTTGTCCCAAGAAAAAAGAGTTGCTATTTTAAAAGAAAATTTAAAAATAGATAATCTTAGATTTGAAAGTGATTTAATTACTACTTTCGATTATTTGAATTCTTTAAACCAACTAATTAGTTCACAAGAAAATTTATATAAAACTCAAAGAGATTTAGTTCTTTCAAAAATTGAGTATGATAATCTTTTCAAATAATTTTTGGGGGTGTATTTATGAAAATAAAAAAAATAACTATTCTTTTTTTTATTATTTTAGGTGCTTTAATTTCAATTTCTTTTGTCTTAAAAAAAAATCCAGATAAAACTATTAAAGTAAAAGTTTTGGATTATTCTAATATTTCTATCTCTAATAAATATACAGGAGTTGTCTCACCTAAAGAAATTTTTCCTATAGTTGCTGAAGGGCCAACTATTGTAGAAAAGTTTTTAGTAAAAGTTGGAGATGAAGTTAAAAAAGGAGATCAACTTGTTGTTTTTAGCAATATTTCACTTTTAGAAAATGAACGAATATTAAGAGGTAATGAGATTGATATTGAAGATACTCGATTAAAGCTTTCTAATCTTGAAAGTGGCCCTTTGAAAATTGAACTAAATAATAAAATTTTAGAAATTAAGAATATGGAAGAAGAAGTTATAAATAAAAAAAGAACGTTTCCTATTTTAGAATCTGAAGTTAAAGCTGCTAAAAGTCGTTTAACAGCATATAGAACTCTTTTTAAAGAGGGAGGAGTAACCTCTACTGATTTAAGTTCTATAACATCACAGTTTGAAAGAATTAATTTAGATTTAATTAATTTAAAAAGTTCTATTTTATTAAGTGAAGATAAACTAAAATTTCTTAAAGAAAATTATGATAGTTTAAATAAAGAATTATCTTTGGAAAAAACGATACTCTTATCTAAATTAGAAAAATTAAATTTAGAAAATAATCTTTTAAATAAAAGATTTGAACAAATTTCTAAACCATTTGTTTCTCAATATGATGGTGTTATATATACTGTTAATTCGCAAGATGGAGTTTCTTTAGCTGGTGGTGAAAGGCTTTTAACCATAGCAACACAAGCTAAAAATATTGTTAATTTAGATATTCCAATAGAAAACTTTCAAAATATTCAAGTAGGTGATAAAGCTCTGGTTACGCCACCTAATAATGAGGCTGAAAATACTTCTAAAATTCTTGGAAAAGTTTCTAAAGTTTCATCAATACCTAAACCCTCTGCTGATGAAAAGAAAAATTTAATTATTGAAACTGAAATAGAAATGCCAGATTCAATCTATTTTAATCCTGGATATTTTGTTGATGTTGAAATTTTTAGTGATTTAAAATCTAATGCTTTATCCATAGATTCTTTTTCCATTTTTAAAGAGGAAAATAAATCATTTGTTTTTATTTTAGAGAATGGGATTGCAAAAAAAACTCAAATTGACATAGGATTTAAAACTAAAAATAGTGCTGAAGTTTTAAATTTACCAAAAGGAACTAAAATTATTATTAATCCGTTTAATACAATAGACGGTCAGCGTGTTATTTCAGAGTAAAAGAATTGATATAGATATTTTTATAGCATAAAAAGGTTTGATTTTTTCAAGATAATCAAACCTTTTAAATATCTTTAGTATTCAATAGAGCAAGATTCTAAATATTTTTCAGCCCACTTTTCAATCATTTCTAAGGCTGGTAAAAGAGCTAATCCCTTTTCGGTAAGTTTATATTCAACTCTAGGTGGAACTTCTGGGTAAACTATTCTCTCTACAATTTTTTCCTCTTCTAACGCTTTAAGTTGTTCGTTTAATATTTTTTGAGTAATTCCATGAATTCTTCTCTGAAGTTCTAAAAATCTAACAGGCTCCTCTTTCAAATGACAGATAATTAATGCTTTCCATTTTCCACGAATAAATTCTAATCCCAAATCTAATTGGCAAAAGTAGTTTTTATCTTTATAATTTAACATTTTATCTCCCTTTAATTTCAAAAAATTTTTAGTATTTATATTTTAACATTTAAATCATTAATGTCAAATAACAAATTTTTTTAATATTATTAAAATACTTTTTATAAAGAAAACCTTATTCTGTTTAAATTCTTACAAAAAAGTAAGTAGTCTTACAAAAAAGTGCGTACTTGTTAAAGAAATTATAATGAAATATAATCTCGTTATAATATAAAAGTTTAAAGGAGATAAATATGAAAAATATTTTTGATAAAACAAAATTAGGTAATTTAGAAATGAAAAATAGAATAATAAGAGGAGCGTTATGGGAAGATTTAGCAGATGAAAAAGGCCACCTTACTCCAGAACTTTCAGCTATTTATGAGGAGTTAGCTCAAGGTGGAGCTTCAACTCTTATTACAGGATATGCTTTTGTTACTAAAGATGAGCAACCGAATCCAGGAATGATGGGGATATATGATGATAGTTTTATTCCTGAATATCAAAAATTTACAAATAAAATTCATGAATATGGAGCTAATATAATAATGCAAATAGTTTACGGTGGGTTCATGACAACGTTTAATGTTGGAGAAAGAACTATTTGGGGACCTTCAACTATACAAAATGAAAATACTGGAACTTGGGCTAAAGAGATTACAAAAGAAGAGATAGAGTATTTAGTTAAAGCATATGCTGATGCAGCATTAAGAGTTAAAAAATCAGGATTTGATGGTGTAGAGATACATGGCGGTCATGGGTATCTTCTTAGTCAATTTTTATCACCATATTATAACAAAAGAACTGATGAATATGGTGGTTGTATTGAAAATAGAGGAAGAATTATATTTGAAATTTTTACAGCTATGAGAGAGTCTGTAGGAAAAGATTTTCCAATTTGGATTAAATTAAACTCTGCTGATTATGTTAAAGAGGGTGGACTTACAGAAGAGGACAGCATGTACGTTGCTAAAAAACTTGCAGAGTTAGGAATTGATGCAATAGAGGTTACAGGTGGAAATGAATCTATAAAAGAGGTATCAGAAAATAATTTAGGTGCTGCTAGAACAAAAGTTGTAGTTTCTAAAACTAACGAATCATATTTTAAAGACTATGCTAAAAAATTAGCTGAAATGATTGATATTCCAGTAATTTTAATAGGTGGAAATAGACATATAGATGTGATGGAGGAGATTTTAAATAGTAGTAAAATTGAGTATTTTTCAATGTCTAGACCATTGACTTGCGAACCTAATTTAGTAAATATTTGGATGTCAGGAGACTTAAAAAAACCAAAATGTGTATCGTGTAATAAATGTTATTTTACACCAGGGAAGAGATGTATTTTTAATTTAAAAAAATAGTTGGATAAAGGAGAACATATGAATTCAATTTTTTATAGAAGAAGTATTAGAAGTTTTTTAGACAAAGATGTTGAATGTGAAAAAATAGAAAGGGTTTTAAGAGCTGGGATGCAAGCACCATCAGCACATAATTTTAAACCTTGGGAGTTTATTGTTGTTGAAAGTGAAGAAAAGAAAAATGCTATTTCAAAAATGAGTCCTTATGCAGTTCCTGTAAGTAAATCTAAAGTTTCGATAGTTGTTTTAGGAAATACAAAATTAGTAGAAAAAGATAATATGTGGTTACAACAAGATTTAAGTGCAGCTATTCAAAATATGTTGCTTCAAATTGTAGAAGAGGGGCTAGGAGGAGTTTGGCTTGGTTTTTATCCTGAAGTGGAAAGAGTAGAGAAAATGAAGAGATATTTTAACCTACCAGAACATATAATTCCTTTTGGAGTCGTGGCTTTTGGATATTCTAATGAAGAAAATAAATTTATAGATAGATATGATGAGACAAAAGTTTATTGTGAAAACTATAATTGGGAAGAAAATTGATAATCTAATTATCAATTTTCTTCTTTTATTTTTATCTTTTTGAAGTAAAAGTAAACTCATATATATTTGGATTAAAATATAGTTCACTATATTCAAATGGTATATCTTTTTTAGAAATTCCAATAGATGTTTTGTAGAATATTGGTTCACAAGAAGTTAAATTAAATAGTTGACTTAACTCTTCGTTTGGTAGAATTGGAGTTATTTTATTGTAGCTCTCCTTTATAGAAAGGGTTTTCTCTACAAAATCATACTTAGATCCCTTCATAATATCTTTAGTTAAATTTGGAAAAAGACTTTTAGGAAGATAAGTATTTTCAAGGTTTACAGGAGTATTATCCAAATATCTAACTCTTTTTATAAAGAAAAAAACTTCATTAGAATCACAATTAAATATCTCCATTAATTTTGCATCTCCAGAAATCTCTCTAAATTCAATAACATCTGTTCGTGGTGTTTGCTTTAAAAAATGTGATTTTTCACTAAAACTTAATTGTTCACTAATATTTAAATTTAAAGTATTTTTCTTAACATAGTTTCCACTTCCAACTTTTTTTTCTAAAAATCCCTTTAAGACTAAATGTTCAATAGCATTTCTAATTGTAACTCTAGTAACATTGTATTCTTCGGCTAATATTCTCTCAGCAGGAAGACGTTCATTTTTTTTATAGGTATTATTTAAAATTTTCTCTTCAAGTTCTTTTGCAATTTCAATATATCTAGGTAACTTCATTAATATCTCCTATATTTTTTGTCTATTGAAATAATTATAATTTTTATTAAAAAAAAAATCAATAAAAAAATTATTGACAAAAATGAAAAAATGAAATATCATTACCTTGTAATTGGTATATACCAATTTTAAAAAATTGTTTTTGGGGGTCTTATGGACAAAGTTTTAAAAAAAGATTGCGGTTTAAATTTTGAAAAACTAAAAAAAACTATAACTCGACTGGGAACTGAATTTTCTAAAGGAATATTAGTTCCAGTATTTACACTACCTATAGTTGGAATGTTATTAGCATTTGGAGTTTTATTAACAAATCCATCTATTCCTTTTTCAAAAATTCAATGGTTAAATAATTTTGGTGTTTTGACAAAAGATTCATTACTAAGCATATTTATAAATTTATCTCCAATATTTGCTGTTGGAATTGCTTCGGGAATGGCAAAAAGAAAAAAGGGAGATGCAGGATTAAGTGGAATAATTTTATTTTTTATTTTTCTTTATTCTATGAATTCTTTTATGAAAATTAAAGGATTTCTTATAACCGGTGATTTAAGAGGTACTGGACAGAGTTTAGTCTTAGGTGTTCAAGTTTTAGATATGGGGGTATTTTTAGGAATTATTTTAGGATTGGTTACATCTTATCTACATAATAAATTTGTAGATAAAGAATTTGAAGGTGCAATGAGACTTTATGGTAGTTCAAATTTAGCTTTATTGATAGGGATACCAATTGTAATTTCATTATCAATATTTTTTACTTATACTTGGCCAGTGATACAGATTTTTATAGCTAAAATGACGAATACAATTGTTTCTACAGGAGTATTTGGTGTAGGTATTTATGGGTTTTTAGAAAGAATATTGATTCCGACAGGATTACATCATTTGTTATGGGTACCTGTAGAATTATCAGCTATAAGCGGAACTGGTGTAGTTGATGGCCAATATTTAGAAGGTGTAAGAAATATTGCTATGGCAGAACTATCATCTTCAACTATTAATAGATTAGGGCCTGGAGCAGTTTATTTAACAAAAGCTATGAGCAAAATGTTTGGATTAGTAGGAGCAGCTTTAGCTATGTATAGATGTGCAAATAGTGATTTAAAAGAAAAAACAAAAGGGATTTTAATTCCAGCAGTAGGAGCAGCAGTTTTTGCAGGAGTGACAGAACCATTAGAATTTTCATTTTTATTCACTGCTCCAATTTTATTTGTTGTTCATGCAATATTAGCTGGAATAGGAATGGCAGTAGCTGCATTATTAGATTTAAGAGTAATAGCTGTATCTGGAGGAATTGAATTTTTAGCAATGATGCTTCCAGCAGGGGTTAAAGGAGATACACTTAAATTTATTTTATTAGGGTTTGCTCAGATTGCTTTATATTATGTTATATTTAAGTTTTTAATAGAAAAATTAAATTTAAAAACTCCAGGAAGAGAGAGTGGAGAAGTAAAGCTTTATAGCAAAGAGGATTATAAAGAAAAAAATAAAGAGAGTGAAAAAAGCGATAAAATAAAAAATATAATTTTGGGATTAGGTAGTTCTGAAAATATAAAAACTATTACAAATTGTTACTCAAGACTTAGAGTTCAAGTTAAAGATTTAGAAAAAATAGATGAGAATTTATTAAACACAACAGGATGTAGTGGTATTGTTAAAAATTCTGAGGGAGTTCAGATTATATATGGATTATCTGTTCAAAAGATAAAAAAAGAGGTTTGTAAAGAGTTAAATATAAAAGATGAAGAGTAAAGATGAGGGAGGATTATTATGAAAAAATATATTGTAGTTATAGCAGGTGGGGGAAGCACATTTACGCCTGGAGTTGTAAAAGCTTTATTAAGTAAAAAAAATGAATTTAAATTAGATGAATTAAGAGTATTTGATATAGATGGAGAAAGACAGAGAAAGATTTCTGTTATAACAAAAAGTGTAGTTGATGAAATGGATCCAGGGTTATTATTTACAGAGCATACAAATCCAGAATCAGCTTTTCAAGATGCAGATTTTATATTTGCACAAATCAGAACTGGTAAATATGCAATGAGAGAATTAGACGAAAAAATTCCTTTATCATTAGGAACAATTGGACAAGAAACTTGTGGTCCAGGAGGAATGGCATACGCATTAAGAGCTATTAAACCTATGGTAGAATTAGTTGATTACATGGAAAAATATTCTAAAAAAGAGTGCTGGATGATAAACTATTCAAATCCAGCTTCAATAGTAGCAGAGGCAATGAGAAGATTAAGACCTAAATCAAAAGTTCTTAATATATGTGACATGCCAGTTGGTATGATGCAAAAAATGACAGATATATTTAAATGTGATTATGAAGAGATTGAACCTGAATATTTTGGACTTAATCATTTTGGATGGTTTACAAGTTTAAAAGTAAATGGTGTTGAGAGAATAGATGAGATGAAAAGCTTTATAAAAGAGCATGGACTATTTCCTGAAACTAATTATGATTTACAGCATAAGGATGCATCATGGCAAAAAACTTATAAAAATATGAAGTACATTTTAAATCTATTTGATGACTATGTACCAAATACATATATGCAATATTATCTATTAGGAGATTTAGTTTTAAATCAATTAAATAAAGATTATACAAGAGCAAATGAAGTAATGGATGGAAGAGAAGCAACACTATTCAAAGCTATAGATGAGTATGAAAAAACAGGTAATTATGATAGAGAAGCTTTCCATGTTGGAGCTCATGGATTATTTATTGTAGATGTTGCAAACTCTTTGGTGAATGATTTAAATAAAAAATATTTAGTGATTGTAGAAAATAATGGAGCTATTAAAAATCTTCCGAATGATGCTATGATAGAAATACCATGTTTAATAACTAAAGATGGACCGGTAAGTACGTATAAAAATTTAGAAATACCTACATTCAATAAAGGGATGATAGAGCAGCAATTAGCTTCTGAAAAATGTTTAGTAGATGCTTATATGGAAAATTCATATGATAAAGCACTTAAAGCATTAACTTTAAATAAAACAGTTTCATCAGCATTAAAAGCAAAAGATATTTTAGATAGTTTAATCGAAGCTAATAAAGATTTTTGGCCAGAATTAAGAAAATAAGGAGAAAATTATGATATATAAACAGTTTAAAGCATTAAATAATGAAAAATTATCTTCAGTTGGATTTGGGTGTTGGGCGATAGGTGGTACATGGAATAATACAGAGGATCAAAAATCTATAGAAACAATAAAGAAGGCTGTAGAGTTAGGTATAAATTTTTTTGATGTCGCTCCTATTTATGGAATGGGACATTCAGAAAAAATCTTGGGAGAAGCCTTAAAAGATTATGATAGAAGTTCTCTTTTTATTGCAACAAAATGTGGTCTTATATGGGATGAAAATAAGGTTGTTACTAAAAGTATATCAAGAGAAAGTTTATATAAAGAGTTGAATGCCTCATTAGAAAGACTTCAAACTTCTTATATTGATTTATATCAAATACACTGGCCATTTGAAGGAATGGAATTAGAAGAGGGAATGGCTACTTTAATGGAGATGAAAGAAAAAGGGTTAATAAGGTATATTGGTCTATCTAATTTTTCCTTAAAAGATACAAAAAAATGTATGGAGTTAGCTGAAATTTCAACGCTTCAAGGTTTATATAATATGTTAGAACCAAATTCAGAAATTTATCATCATAAACAGCTAGAATATAGAACAGCAAACGAATTATTACCGTTATGTAAAGAGGAAGGTATGGCATTTTTACCATATAGCCCTTTAATGCAAGGGTTACTAACTGGAGAGTTTAAATTAGAAAATAATTTTGATTCATCAGACGATAGATCAAAAAATCCAAAGTTAAATGGAGAAAGATTTTTAAATTACTTTAACTGTGTTGAAGAATTAAAAGAAATAGCTCAAGAAATAGGAAAACCATTATCACAAGTTGCTATAAATTGGTTAATAGCTCAAAAAGAAGTTGGTCCAGTTATTTGTGGGGCTCAAACACCTCAGCAAATAGAAGAGAATGTGAGAAGTACGACATGGAAATTAGAAGAAAAGACAATTAAAAAAATAGAAATGGTATTAAATAAAAAAAATATTTACTAAAATTCTCTTATCTTTTAAAATTTGAGAAATATAATAGATAAAGATAAATATAATAGTATTAAAAAGGATTAGGTTATTTTAGCTTAATCCTTTAATTTTTATATTTTTCAATAAAAAAAGTAGAGGGCAACCATCACAAATCCCTCTACTCACTACTAAATCACCTTTGAATAACTTTAAAACTTTCAATCATTTCATTTAAAAATTAAAAAACTTCTTAAAAATAAATTAATCTACTAACATTTAAATCTATTTCCTCAATATAATAGTTAGACAAAACAACTTCACAATTTGTTAAAACTTTTTAAAAACTCCTCCTTTTAAAAATTAAAACATCTTTGAAACTGTGTGATGGCTATTTTAACTGCTTTAAATATTTTTCTATCTTCTAACTATTATTATAATTGTTAGACGTTTATTTCTTAAAAAAAAGTTTGAAAAAATTTAAAAAAATGGAAAGAACCTCTGGTGAAGAGAGGTTCTTTTTTTGGATTAATTATTGTTAGCAGCGTTTTCTCTAGCACTTCTTCTAACTACAGTACCAACGACTCGATTATTTTTATTGTTCTACTAATTCTAAAACACTTATAACAGGCAAATGGGCACTTACTTTATCCCATTTTAACAAGATAATCAATGTTTTCTGGAAGGTTATCTAAAGAATGAGGTCTATTCCATCCATAGAAAGTCCTCTTGCTTACATAATTCTAGCACCTTCTGCATTTACTTTGTCTGCAGGAATTGTACCAGCACTAACTATTATAAAATCATTTGTTAACTCTTTTGCAAATCTCTCACAAATTATACTTTTAAAAGAATTCCCTTTACATACAAAAGCGATTGTTTTCATTTTTATAAATCCTCCTAATTAAAATTTTTTTGTATCTCTTCCCATTCTCTAAGAAACTTATAAAATCCTGTCTTTTTAAGATTCAATATCTATATTAAAATTTGTAAAATTTATAGCTTCTGCATAATTCTTACCCCAATTTATAAGTTCTTTTAATATTGGAATTAATTTTTGTCCTTGTTCTGTTAAAGTGTATTCAACCTTTGGAGGTACAACCGGATATACTTTCCGTTTTATTAAACAATCCTCTTCTAACTCTCTTAATTGTCTTGTCAACATTCTTTCGTTGATACTTGGAATAAACCTTTTAAGCTCACTATGTCTTGCTACTTCATTTAAATTTATATAGTAAAGTATTATTGGCTTCCATTTTCCACCCATAATATCTAAAGTCATTTCAAAGTAACAATTATATTTTTTATCTTTCATAAGTTTCCTCCAAAATATTTTTATAAGGATATTTTATCTGTTTCTAATAAAAAAGTAAATATGGACAAAAAAGACTGTACTTTACATTTCAGATAAAAAGAAATATAATCCAAGAAAAAATAAAAAGGAGTAATAATTATGAAAAAAATATTAATTGTTGGTGGAGTAGCAGGAGGAGCTTCGACTGCTACTAGACTTAGACGTTTAGATGAAACTTTTGAAATAATTATGTTTGAGAAAGGAGAATATATATCTTTTGCTAACTGTGGATTACCTTATTATATTGGAGATGTTATACAAAACAGAGATAGTTTGATTCTTCAAACTCCAGAAAAAATTAAAAATCGTTTTAATATTGATGTACGAAATAACAGTGAAGTTATTGCGGTGGATTCTATAAATAAAAATGTTTCTGTAAAAAAAATAAATGGAGAAGTATATACAGAAACTTTTGACTATCTTGTGCTTGCTCCAGGAGCAAAACCAACTCAACCGCCTATTGAAGGAATTTATAATAGTAAGATATTTACTTTAAAAAATATCAAGGATATGGATATGATTAAAAATTCTTTAAAAGATAAGAATATTAAAAATTCAGTTGTTATAGGTGGTGGATATGTTGGAGTTGAAACTGCTGAAAATTTAAAGGATTTAGGTATTAGAACTACTCTTATTGAAGCTGGAGATAATATTTTATCACCTTTTGATTATGAAATATCAAACCATTTAGAATACGAACTAATTAGTAATGGGATTAATCTTCTTTTAAAAGAAAAAGTTGTTAAATTCCAAGATAATAATAATACTATAAAAATTTATTTAGAGTCTGGAAAAGTTATAGAAACTGAACTTGTTATTCTATCTATTGGAGTTTCTCCTGATACAAAATTTTTAGAAAATTCTGGGATTTCTCTTGGAGAAAAAGGACACATTATTGTTGACGAATATTTAAAAACTAATATTGAAAATATCTATGCTCTTGGGGACGCTATCTTAGTTAATAATTTAATTACTGATACTCAATCTTTTATTCCATTAGCTGGTCCTGCTAATAGACAAGGGCGTATTGTAGCTAATAATATTTTTGGAGAAAAAGAAAAATATGAAGGAAGTTTGGGCACTGCTATTTTAAAAATTTTTAATCTTACTGCTGCTTCTACTGGAATGAATGAAAAATCTTTAAAAAATAGTGATATTCCTTTTGATAAAATATATCTTCATCCTAATAATCACGCTAACTATTACCCAGGAGCTTCACCTCTTTCAATAAAAGTACTTTTTAATAAAGAGAATAAAAGAATATTAGGAGCTCAGTGTTTTGGAAAAGAAGGTGTAGATAAATTTATTGATGTCATAGCTACAACACTTCATTTTAAAGGAACTATTGACGATTTAAAAGAACTTGAATTAGCATATGCTCCACCTTTTTTATCAGCAAAATCTCCTGCTAATATGGCTGGTTTTATTGGAAATAACATTTTAGATGGTAGATTAAATCAGATTTTTATTGAAGAGTTAAGAAATTATGATAATTCTAAACATTTTATTTTAGACGTTAGAGAAAGTATTGAATTAGTGGGTGGATTTTTTGAAAATAGTGTAAATATTCCTTTAAGTGAACTTAGAAAAAGAATGGAAGAAATTCCAAAAGATAAAGAAATTTGGACATATTGTGCTGTTGGGTTGAGAGGATATTTAGCTGAAAGATTTTTAAGTCAAAATGGATACAATACTAAAAATATTGCTGGAGGATATAAAAATCATTTGAAAGTTTTAGATGATAAAGAGAAATCTCTGGCAACAAAAGAGTTTACTCAAAATAAAGAAAATTTTAATTCAAATGATTATATAGATTTGTGTGGATTATCATGTCCAGGTCCTTTAGTAAAAGTTAAAGAAAATATGGATAAAATTGAGGCTGGAGAAGTTTTTAAAGCAAAAGCATCTGATGCTGGTTTTTATAATGATATCCAAGCTTGGGCTAAATCTACAAACAATGAAATTCTATCTTTGAAAAAAGAGGGTGATAATATATTTGTTGATATTTTAAAAAATAAAAAAAATAATTCTTCAAAAGAAAATAAAATTATTGAAACAAATGACGGATTAACAATAGTTGTTTTTAGTGGAGATTTAGATAAAGCTATTGCTGCATTTATAATAGCTAATGGCGCCTTAACTATGGGCAAAAAAGTTACTATGTTTTTCACATTTTGGGGACTCTCTATTTTAAAAAGAAAAAACATAGATACTAATAAGAGTCTTATAGAAAAAATATTTAGTTTTATGTTACCTAAAAATAGTAAAGAGTTACCAATTTCTAAAATGAACATGTTTGGAATAGGCCCTAAAATGATTAGATGGATTATGAAAAAAAAGAATATCATGTCTTTAGAAACTCTCATGGCTGAATCTCTTAAAAATGGAGCCAACCTTGTTGCCTGCACTATGTCTATGGATGTTATGGGTGTAAAAAAAGAGGAGCTTATTGATCAAATCTCCTTTGGTGGTGTTGGACAATATTTAGGAGAAGCAGATAAAGCAAATAAAAATTTATTTATTTAAATGTTGTATAATTTAGAAAAAGAGGTTGTAAATCAACCTCTTTTTTTCTTTCATGCTTTAAAGATATTCTAGTTCATCAACCTCACAGCAAGCCTTTTCATATTCCTCTTGACTTTCTTGAACTCTCTTTTCTTTATATAGAAAATTTTTATCAAACTTATCAACTTCTTCAGAACTAACTTCAAAACAATCACTAAATTCTGCATATCCTGAAACTCCATCTAAAGCACCTTCATAAAGAGGTAATACTAAAAGTCCAGTATAATAGTTCATATCAGGCATAGATATAGCATATTTCTTTCCACCTAAAAATCCATATGGTTTATAGTGATATGGATATCCTAAAGTTGTTATTACAGAATAACCTAATCTTTTAGCTTTTTCTATTGAATAAGTTATCAATTTTCTTCCAAGCCCTTTTCTTTGATATTCAGGTGAGATAAAAACTGGCCCAAAAGATATTGTTTTATATTCTGCTCCGTCTTTTTCCACGATTTTTGAATTACTATAAAAAATAGCTCCCTCAACTTTATCATTAACCTCTATTATAAAAGTTAACTCTTTTATAAAATCTTCATGCTCACGCATTTTATGGACAATATAGTGCTCATGAGCTCCTGGAAAATATAAATTCCAAAATGCCTCTCTTGCAATTTCTTCAACTCTTCTATAATCTTTTTCTTCTTCAGATCTAATTACTATATTCATAAAATCTCCTATTATTTTCTTTTTTGTCTGTCTTTTATAAATTTTCTAGCCTTCTTCAGTCCACCAACTTCTTTAAACATTTGATTTAATTTTTGTTGTTCTAACTCTTTACTAGTTAGTCCCTCGTATAAACTTTCTCTTTTTAGCTTAAAGTAGTTTTCAATTCTTCTTTCATCTATAAACCCATTTATTAATGCTTTTTTCACAGCACAACCTGGTTCATCAGTATGAGAACAGTTATTAAATTTACATTGATTTACTAAATCTTCCATCTCTAAAAAATACTTAGATACATCAGCACTTTGAATTCCAATCTCTCTCATTCCAGGGGTATCAATTATGACTCCACCAAAAGGTGAAACAAACATTTCACGTCCTGTTGTAGTATGCTTACCTTTATCTCCTTTACTAACACTCTTTGTTTCTAGTCGATTTTCTCCTAAAATTTCATTAATTAAAGTTGATTTTCCAACTCCTGAAGAGCCAATAAAAGCTGTAGTTATATCTTTTTTTAAATATTTTTTAAATTTATCAATGTTATCTTCTTTAAATGTTGTAACAATAATATCTGAAAAAGCTGATATTTCTTCAACTTCTTGTATACACTTGAGTAAATCTTTAGAAAGATCAGATTTTGTTAAAACAACAACAGGAACTGCACCGCTGTCCCAAGTTATAGAAAGATATCTTTCTAGTCTATTTAAATTATAATTTTCATTTAAAGACATACAAATAAAAACAATATCAATATTAGTTGCAATAATTTGAACTTGATCACTTGTTCCAACTGCCGTTCGAGAGAAAGTAGTTTTTCTTGTTAAAATTTTATGTATAATAGCTTTAGAATCATTTTCATTAAATGAAACCATTACATAATCTCCAACTGCAGGAAATTCAATTGATTCTGTAGCTTCATATCTAAACTTCCCAGATATTTCAGCTAATTTTTCATTACATTCAGTAATAATTTTATATAAACCTTTATATTGCGCTATAACTCTAGCTAATCTAAACTTAGGATAGTTTTTAGCTTCCTCAATATAAATATTTTTTAAACCATAATTTTCTAATATATTCAAAATAAACGCCTCCTATTTTTAAGTTTAACTTAAAGGAGGTATTGAAGTAGATTATTTATTCAATCCCTCCTTCTTCATTACACTCTCTAATACACTTTTATTTTTTCTCACAAAACACACTCCTTATATATATTTTTTTAATTATTTTATATCTATATAAATTTTAAAGATACAATTCCATAGTGTTTTCAATATCTTTAAAATTATTTTTAAGATAAATACGTTTACCTTCATCACTACTATTAAGCCACAATTTTTTTATACTATTATGTTTTGCATAATCGATAATAACTTTTATAAGAGTATCAGCCATATTTTTTTTACGATAACTTGGTAAAGTATAAACATTTAGGATATATCCTTCTTTTCCAAGTAAATTTTCTGCATATGGAATTCTATAAAAAATATTTAAAGATGCAATAGAAACAATTTCATTATCAACTTCAATAGCCCAACACAACAGATTTTTTTCAATATTATCAAAAAAATATTTTTTTGTAGATAAAATTAATTCTTCTATATCCTCTTTGCTATTTATCTCTTTCAATTCTTTAAATAGAGATATTCTTAAATTTAAAAAATCTTTAAAGTGTTTTTTATTTAGACTAATAATTTTCAATTAAAGCACCTCTCTAATACTTGTATTCTTAAATTCGTATTTAATTTATTATACAATAATATGTATAGAAAGCACAAGAAAAACAGTTGGAATAAGGTATATTTTAAATTAATACCCTATAAAATATGCAATAACGATTGCAGCAGCTCCGATACTTAGCCAGATTCCCATGAGAGGAGCCATCCACTTCACCCATTTTTCATATGAGATTTGTGAAATTGCAAGGTAACTCATAAGTCCTCCCGCAGTTGGATTGATATAGTTTGTAAATCCATCGCCATATTGAAAAGCTAAAACAACAGTTTGTCTAGAAACTCCTATCATATCCCCTAAAGGAGCCATGATGGGCATAGTTGTTGCAGCTTGTCCGCTTCCTGATGGAATAAATAGATTTGTTATAATCTGAACGCAATACATAAGTAAAGCTGAGATAACTCCTGGTAAAGATGAAATTTTACTAGAGAGATAGAATAAAATTGTATCTATAATTTGTCCATCCTCTAACACAACTAGGATTCCACGAGCTAATCCCACAGCAAGAGCTCCAAATACAACTCCTCTAGCTCCATCTAAAAAGTTATTTGCAGAATTAGTTGGAGAGATTCCTGCAACAAAACTAGAAGCAATTCCCATGAACATAAATATACTAATTAATTGTTCTGTTCCCCATCCGTGTTTTAAAACTCCATATGTTAAAGTTATAAATCCAACTAACATAACTAAAAGAACACCTTTTTGTCTAAGAGTTAAATCTGGAACCTCTTGATTATTTGTTGATGTATTAGACATAGCTTTTTGTTTAACCTCTAAATCAAATACCACACTGCTAAAAGGATTTTCCTTTACTTTTCTAGCATATCTCATAATATATAAAACTGTAGCAACGTATAAAACTATATAAACTGCTACTCTAAATCCCATTCCAGAGTAAATTGGAAGTCCAGTTATTGAGTGAGCAACTCCAACAGTAAATGGATTTATAAATCCACCAATGAAACCAACTCCAGCTCCCAAAGCTACCATAGCCATTCCAACCATAGCATCAAATCCAAGAGCTCTTGCTAAAAGAACTCCCAGTGGAACAAAAGCTATAGCTTCTGTGTTCATACCAATTGCTACTCCTCCAATTGAAAATACAAACATAACAACTGGGATTAAAAGCATACCTTTATTTCTGAATAGGTAAGCCACTTTTGCTATTCCAGAATCAATGGCACCTGTTTTTTGAATCATATTAAAAAATCCACAAACCAAAAATGTGAAAAAAACAATTCCAGAAGTTGCCTGAAGACCTCTAATTAATACAGTAAATAGATTGTGCTCAGTAAAAGAGAAAAACTTAACAGGTGTATTGGCAACATATGTAAAAGTTTCTGGAGCTATAATCATTCTACCAGAATTGACATCTTTAACTCTTTCATAAACACCAGCAGGAATTATATAAGTTCCTATAAATGATAAAATAATCATTCCAGCAATAATTACATAGGTATGAGGAATTTTAAATTTCTCTATTTTAAGTTCCTTTCCTTTTGTACCCACTCCGCCACTATTTTTTAAATTTAAATTTGATTCACTACTCATATAGCACTCCCCTTTTTAAATTTTGTGTACATCAACCATTTTTTGATCCAATAGCTGTTCCCCAACAGTTATAAAATTTTCTAAATCTCCAGTTACATAGTAACTTATTTTATTATAATTTTTTAAATTTGCAATACTTTTTAATTTTTTTAATTGTTCCCCAACTAATCTAGCAGTTTCCTTAGCTGGATTAACGATAGTACACTTAGCTATATCTCTAATTTTTTCTTCTAAGTACGGGTAGTGAGTACAACCTAAAATTAGAGTATCAATATCCTTAGGTAAGTTTTCAATATAATTTTTTAAAATATTGTGAGACTCCTCGTTGTCCTTCCAACCTTTCTCTATCATAGGACAAAGGAGCTCACATCCTTGTTGGTATACCTCATAATTTTCGTTTAAATTTTGTATAGCATTTTTATAAGCATTTGTTTTAGCTGTCAATGGAGTTGAAAGTACCCCAATTTTTTTATTTTTACTTTCCCTAAGTGCCATAGTAGCTCCTGGATTTATAACGCCTATAATTGGGAGAGTAGGAAATTTTTCTTTTAAATAATCTAGAGAAGCCACAGTGGCTGTATTGCAAGCTATAACTATGAGGTCGACATCTTTGTTTATTAAAAATTCACTGATTTTATAACAAAGCTTTTGAATATCCTCAATTGTTTTAGTTCCATATGGAGAGTTAAAACTATCACCATAATAAATAAATTCAGTAGAACTTAGCTCTTTTAATAACTCTTTTAAAACTGTTAACCCACCAACACCAGAATCAAAAACTCCTACTTTCATATTTTCCTCCTTATACTATATAAAAAATGTATAAAAAAAAGTCTAAAATTATTCTTACATAGTTTTGAAAACTATTTTAAAGATAATTTTAGACCTCATTTACTTTTAGAATCATAAATAAGTGTATTTTTTTATTTCTTCATTTATTCAATTAATAGATGTTATACCTCAAGTTTTCACTTCTGTCAAATTTTTGTTTTAATTTTTTTATTTGACTTTTAAGAGTTCTTGGAGTATATATTATTCGTAGGAATTATTTGATACTAGGGGAGATAGTTGAATGAAAGAAAAATATATTGTTGGGACTGCAAAAACGTCTATAGACAATGCAATAACTAAAAATTATAACAGCTTTTTTGTGGGTTTTATCATTGATGAAAATGGAAAAATTTTAGATGTTGAAGCTTCTGCAATTTTAAAGATAACGAATGATTTTATTAAAAAAATTTTTGTTGGAAAAGACTTTATAAAAGATTTTGAAGAGATAAGTTCTATCATATTAAAAAATTATTTAGGATCCTCTCAAAAATCTATAATCGTAGCCTATAAAGACGCTATAAAAAAATATAATCAATCAGCGAATTAATACACTTATTTATCAAAAAAAACGTAAATAAGGTCTAAAATTCTAATTAATATAGAGTTTTAGGCCTTTTTTTGTATTTTAATAGTTTTATTAATCAAGGAGGATACAGTGAAATATTTAGGAACAATGACTAATGTAGATGGAGTTTTAGAAATAGGTGGAGTTTCTGTAAAAGAGTTGCAGGAAAAGTATGGTACTCCTCTTTATATTTACGATTTAGAGTTTATGGAGAAAAATATAAAAGATTTAAAGGAATCTTTTGTCAGTGAAAAATTTAAAACAACTATAGTTTATGCTTCAAAAGCTTATTTATCTAAAGGAATGGCTCAAATTGTTGAAAAGAATGGACTTGATATTGATGCTGTTTCAGGTGGAGAGCTGTACACTATTTTAACTTCGAATTTTCCTACAAAAAGAGTTCATATGCACGGTAATAATAAATCTTTAGAAGAGATTGAGATGTGTGTAAAAAACGGGATTGGGAGTATTATTTTAGATAACAGATTTGAAGCTGAAAAAGTTGCACTTGTGTGTAGAAAATTTAATAAAAAAATGAATGTTATGTTAAGACTAAATATTGGAATAGATGCTCATACTCATGAATATATAAAAACATCAAAGCACTCATCTAAGTTTGGGGAGTCTATTTTTGATAAAGATATTGTCAAAATAGTTAAGGATATTGTAGATAGACCTGAGTTAAATTTTTTAGGATTTCATAGTCACATTGGATCTCAGATTTTTGATGAGTTAGCTTTTTGCGAAGGTGTTGAAACTATGGTTGAGTTCACAAAGAAAATTTCAGAAAAACTTAATATTTATATTCCAGATGTAAATATAGGAGGAGGGTTTGGAGTTAGATATACCCAAGAGGATACTGATGTTAATCTAAAAAAAATAATGAAAAAGATTATCAGATGTTTAGAAAATAGTTTAGTAAAAGAAGGGATGGATATAAAAAATGTAACTATAGAACCTGGGCGATCTATCGTGGCTCAAGCTGGAAGTACTCTTTATACAGTTGGTGGTGAAAAAGAAACATATGGTGGAGAAAAATATATTTTTATTGATGGAGGGATGACAGATAATATAAGACCAGCTCTTTATCAAGCTAAATATGAGAGCATCGTTGCAAATAAACTTAATGAAACAGAGAAAGAGATTGTAACTATTGCTGGTAAATGTTGTGAATCAGGAGATATCATAGCTAAAAATGTAAGGTTAGGAAAATGTAGGGAAAATGATTTTATTCTTGTTAGCTGTACAGGGGCGTATGGACACTCTATGAGTAGTAATTACAATAAAGCTTTAAAACCGGCAGTAGTATTTGTAAAAGATGGAAAAAGTTATCTTGTTTCTAAAAGAGAAAGTTATGACGATTTAACAAAAAATGATATACTATTGGAAAATATATTTTAAGGAGATGCAATTTATGAATATAGAACTTTTAAAAAAACACAGCGAAAATATAAAAAATTGGTTAGTAAAGGTGAGAAGAGATTTTCATGAGCACCCAGAATTAGGAACTCAAGAGTTTAGAACTCACGATAAAATTTGTGAATATTTAGATGAGATGAGTATTCCTCATAGAACTTCATTTGACACAGGAGTTATAGCTGAGATTGAGGGAGAAAATAAAAATATAACGATAGCATTAAGAGGAGATATAGATGCACTTCCTATACAGGATATAAAAAGTGTTGATTATGCTTCAAAAAATAGTGGAATTTGCCATGCTTGTGGGCACGATGTACATACAACTGTAGTTTTAGGAGTGGCAAAATATTTTTATGAAACAAAGGAGAAGCCACCTGTAAATATAAGATTATTTTTCCAACCTGCTGAGGAAACTGTTGGAGGAGCAAAACCTATGATTGAAGATGGAGCTCTTGATGGAGTTAATGCTGTTTATGGATTACATGTAGATGAAACTATAGATGTTGGAAAAATTGGAATAAAGTACGGAGCTATGAATGCTTCTTCAGATACCTTAAAAATAAAGATAAAGGGAGAGAGTTGTCATGGTGCTTATCCAAGTAGAGGTGTGGATGCACTTTTAATAGCATCTCATGTGATTATTGCTCTCCAGAGTATTGTGAGTAGAAATTTAGACGCTAGAGAATCCGGTGTAATAACAATTGGAACAATAAATGGTGGAACTGCTGGAAATATTATATCAAATGAGATTGAGCTTAGAGGAACTTTGAGAACTTTAGATCCAGATGTTAGAGCTAGAATGAAAAAAAGAATTGAAGAGATTGTAACAACTCTACCTTTAGCTTTTGGTGGAAAGGGTGAGATTAATATAGAGCCTGGTTACACAGCTTTAATAAACCATGATAAATCTGTAGATATTATTAAAAAAAGTGCTACCGAACTTTTTGGAGAGAATAGTATCTATGAAAAAAAGTTAGCCAATATGGGAGTGGAAGACTTTGCGTATTTCATTGAAAACACTGAGGGAGCATTTTTTACTTTAGGAGTTAGAAATACCGAAAAAAATATAAAAACTCAGGCTCATAATGGAAACTTTGATATTGATGAAGAAGCAATTGTTAATGGAGTAATGATGCAAATATTAAATGTATATAACTCAATTTAAGGAGGAAATCATGGAAAGATTTAATCAACTAAAATCTAATTTACAAAATATAATTAATGAATTTTCAGGAAAAGTAGGCATTATAGTTAAGGTTGATGGAGAAGAGATATTTTCTAAAAATGAAAGTAAAATTTTTCAATCAGCTAGTTTGATAAAGCTTTTTATTTTAGAGGCACTCTTAGAAAAAATATCTCAAGGTGAATTATCTTATAGTGATAAAAAAAGTGTGGATTCAATGGATAAAGTTCCAGGCTTTGGAGTTTTAAAAGTTTTAGATGATAATTTAAGTGTGACAATAAAAGATTTAGCGACACTTATGATAACTTTAAGTGATAATACAGCTACGAACATGTTGATAGATATTTTAGGAATAGATTACATTCAAAGTTTTATTGAGAAAAAAAATTACTATGAGACTCAACTTCAAAGAAAAATGTATGACTCTGAAGCTAGAGAGAGGGGATTAGATAATTTTACAAGTGCTAGAGATACCTTAAAGGTTTTAGAAAATCTATATTGTGATGAGACAGCACTTTTTATTTTAAAAAATCAACTGTGTAACTCTAAAATTCCTCTATATTTTTTTAGAAAGGTAGAGGTGGCTCATAAAACTGGTGATTTAACAAATATAGAGCATGATGCAGGAAGAATATTTTTCAAAAATAGCTTTGTAGATTTGATTATTTTAGCAGAGGGAGAAAATAAAGAAGCCGTTCTCTTAAATAATAGATTGGGTGAATGTATATATGAAAACTTTAAAAACTGTTGATGAAAAAAAATATGATTTAGTTATAGAGAGTGGAACTGTTGTATTTGGGAATCTCAAAGAAAAAGAGATTTTAAATATAGGAATAATGGGAGATAAAATTGAGGCTGTCTCTAAAGATAAACTAGTTGGAAAAAAAATTATTGATGCTAGGAATCTTTATGTAACTCCTGGATTTATAGATATTCATAGTCACTCAGATATCTCTGGATTTATAGCTGAAAGTTGTACAAGTAAAATTTATCAAGGAGTGACATCAGAAATTAATGGAAATTGTGGAATAGGAATCTCTCCGTGGTCAGATGAGAACAGGGGAAATCTTAAAAAGTATATTCAAACTCATTCAGATATAAACTATTATCCAATAGATTTAAATAAAACTAAATCTTTTTTAGATTTAAAAAAATTTTTAGAAAAGGGAAAACTTGTAACTAATCAAGGATTTCTTGTTGGAGCTGGATGTATTCGAATAGCTATAATGGGGTTTAAGTCAAGTGAGGCCAATGAAAGTGAAATTGAAAAGATGAAGATGCTTTTGGAAAAACAGTTTGATGAGGGCGCCCTTGGAATATCTTTTGGATTGATATATCAACCAGGAAATTTTATGAGCCAAAGGGAGATTTTAGAGCTTTTAAAAGTTGTAAAAAAGTATGATAAAGTCGCATCCTTTCATATGAGAGATGAAGTTAATGAGATTGAAAAATCCATAGAAGAGGTTATCTATTATGGCAGAGAAACTAAAGCAAAGGTCAATGTTTCCCATTTAAAAGTTATGAATAGGAAAAATTGGGGAAAGTCTAGAAAAATTATAGAGATGTTAGAGAAAGCTTGGAAATCGGGAGTATTAATATCTTTTGATCAATATCCCTATGAAGCTACTTGTACCAACCTTTTCGTTCTTATACCTCAAAATGTTTTTGATGGAGATATAGAAACTTTTATAAAAGAGATTCCTAATTTTTCTGACAAAGTGATGTCTTTAATAAGGGAAAATATTGAAAAGAGAGGGGGAAGTAAAAACATTGTAGTATCTAATAGTTATTTAAAAGATACCTATTTCAATGGAAAAACAATCTCTGAGATTTCAAAATATCTGAATTTAAGTGAGGAAGAAACTGTTTTATATATACTTGAAAAATCTAAAGGAAAGGCTCAAGCCATCTATTTCTCTATGGATTTAGAGGATGTAAAGGAGTTTTTCAAAAGTGATTTGGGAGTTATTGCTAGTGATGGAAACTCTTTACCAATGGAGGATAAATTTGAATTGGGAAATCCTCACCCAAGAAATTTTGGAACGTTTCCAAAATATATATGGATGAATAAAGATGAGTTTTCAATAGAAAAAATTATAAATAGAATTACTGAGAGACCAGCTAAACTCTTTAGATTAGAGGGGCGTGGAGAGATTAAAAATGGAAACTTTGCAGATATTACCATTTTTGATTTGGATAAAATTAAAGATAGCTCCACTTTTCAAAATTCTTTTCAGTGCCCTGTGGGGATAGAGTATGTTGTTATAAATGGAGAGATTGTTTTGGAAGAGGGAACTGTATTTACCACTAAGGCTGGAACTATTTTAGTGAATTGAAATAAAATTAAAAGAGTAGACGATAGAAATTAATAAGTTTTCTATCGTCTTTTATATTTTTTTTTCATAAGAATTTTCTTATAGATTTTCCTGAGTTAAAATTTACAACTTCGTTACCAATCAAAGAAAGCTTACCATTGATAATAACATATTTTATCCCTTTTGGAGGTAACGTTGTATTTTCAAAAGTTGCTTGATCTTCAATTTCGTTTAAAGAAAAAATTGTAATATCAGCGTCAGCTCCAATTTCTAGAGAACCTTTATTTATTCCAAGTATTTTAGCTGGAGAAAATGTTATTTTTTCAATAGCTTCTTCTATAGATAGTAATTTTTTCTCTTTTACATACTCTTTTAAAAACTTTGGAAAAGTTCCAGCTGCTCTAGGGTGTCCTTCACCTGACTCAGTTAAAATTCCATCACTGACAATAACAGTATTTTTATTTAAAATAGCGGTATCAATATCCTTTTCAATCATCATATGCCCAATAACAAGAGTCTCAGGAGCAGTTTTTCTTAATTGTTCAAAGCTCTCTTTTGTGCATAGATTACCTTTTAATGGACCACTGACAATTTGTAGTTGTTCATAACTAAAATTATGATTTTCAATATAATTATTATCAAAAACGGCTGAACCTAGTAGTGTACTAAAAGCCTTATATGGATAACAATCACACATTATTCTAGTACCGTGTTCTTTTTTATTTTCAATTTCATTTAAAAATTTATTCATTTGTCCATATCCAGCCATACTTCCTATGTGAGAAATTTGTAAATGGGTATCTGAAAATTTTCCAATTTCTAAAAGTTCTTTTAAAGACTTTAAGACATTTTCTCCATCCTCTCTCAAGTGAGCAGAAACAACTCTATTTTTTCCAAGTCTAGATAATGTTATTAATTCATTAAAATCTATTCCTGGAATATATTCAATACCAAAGCTTATCCCTAAAAGACCATTTTCTTTTATAAGATTTTTTCCAAAGTGATACATTTTTTCTATATTTTTATTCTCTAGATTCGCGTATCTATCATGAATATCAATGTGTTTTCTTAAAATTTCATGAGGTAAAAGTGTTCCGTAGTTTATAGGAAATCCAAGATCAACTAAATTTAAATATTCATTAATATTTTCAATACCAATTCCACAATTTCCTCCTATAGCAGAAGTGACACCCATTTTTAAAAGTTTTTCAAAAATATTTATTTTAATCTTTCCATCTAGTATTTTATCTTCGTGCATATGCATGTCAATAAATCCAGGAGTTACATATAAATTGTTTGCATCAATTACTTTATCTCCAGTTAAAATATTTTTAGAAAGCTCAACTATTTTACCATTTTCAATACTGATATTTAATTTTTCAGATATATTATTTTTAGGATCAATTAAGTGTCCATTATTTATCGCTATTTTCATAGTTGCTCTCCTTTTAAATTTATTTCAACAAGTATATATAAAAAAAACATCTTTGTACAATATATAAAATATGTTATTGGAATATATTATTTGTATAACAGATTTTATTGACTTCTAAAACTTTAGATGTTATAATCTGACAAAATTATAAAAGGAGGAAGAGAATGCTAAGGAATTTAAGGAATACAAAACAATTTAATAAATTTGTAATCCTTAGAGAGAGTAGGCTCAATTACTTTATTTTATAATTAAAATTTAATTAATTTTTTATTGATTAAATAGTTTTTAGTTATATTTTTTGTGGTTAATACCTGTCTTTTAAGGCAGGTATTTTTTTTATAAAATTTTTTATGGAGGGAAGAGATGAAAAAGATTATTATATCAATGATAGCTTTATTATTTGTAGTATTTTGGGGGTGTACAAAAGATGAGAAAACAACAGTAGCTAATGAAAAGATTTACGTGATTGGAACAAACGCTGAATATCCACCTTATGAATATTTAGAAAATAATAAGGTTGTTGGGTTTGATGCTGACATTATTGAGGAGCTTTCTAAAAGAGTAGGATTTAATTATAAATGGTCTAATATGAATTTTGATGGACTTATATCAGCTTTACAAGCAAAAAAGGTGGATATGATTATAGCTGGAATGACTGTAACTGAAGAAAGAAAAAACTTTATTAACTTTTCAACACCATATATAGCTCCAAATATTTGTTATATAGTTTTAAAAAATAATAACTTAAAAAATTCAAATGAACTACAAAATAAAAAATTTGGCGTAGAATTAGGTACAACTGAAGAGGGAATTGCAAGACAAGTTCCAGGTGCACAAGTGATTCCTTTTACTGGACACACATCAGCCTTATTAGCATTAAAAGCCAATAAAATAGATGCTATGTTATTAGATGAAAGTGTTGCTCAAAAATATATAGAGAATAATCCTGAGATAGAAAGCATCGGAGTTGCTTCTGGAGAAAGTAAAGCAATGGCTTTTAATAAAAGTGATGAAGAACTAAAAAATAAAATTGATGCAGAGTTAAAAAAGATGTTAGATGATGGAACTATTCAAAGTTTAAAAGAAAAGTATGGTATATAACTATGGAAATAACGTCATTTTATATAGAAATTTCAGAAAAAAATCTTATAAATAATATTAATTATCTTAAAGAAAAATATAAAAAAAGTGTTCTTCCTGTTATTAAAGCAAATGCTTATGGTCACGGAATAGAGCTTATTGCTACAGCTTTATACAAAAATGGTTATAAAGAGTTTAGTGTTGCTCGATTAAATGAAGCTTTAAAACTTTTAAAAAATAAGGAGCTGAAGAAATGTAAAATTTTAGTTTTTGAAACTATAGATGAAAGTTATTTTTCGTATATAAAAAATCATGATTCTATAATTGTAACTGCTAACAGCTTTAGAGAGCTTAAAAATTTAGTAGATAATGGTATTTCTTCAAAACAAATTCAGCTAAAAATAGATTTTGGATTTGGAAGAAATGGAATAGAACTGTTAGACATTTTAAAATTAAAATCTTATATAGTTAATAAAAATCTAGAATTTAGTGGAATTTATTCTCATCTTTATGCTACTGATTTCAATGAAGGAAAGGAACTAATAGATAAATTTAGTGAAATTGTATTATTTTTAGGAAAAGAAAAATTTCAAATGATACACATTCAAAATAGTGTTGGAATTTTATTTTATGGAGCTCAAGATTTTATGACTCATATGAGAAGTGGTATATTTATTTATGGATTGCAAGAAGAGGGATTTTTCCATGAAGGACTGAAACAAGTTTTTCAATTAAAAGGAAAAGTAGCAGGAGTAAGGGATATTGAAGAGTCTAAATACTTAGCATATACTTCAAAAGAGGATTTAAGTAATCACGATTATAAAAATATTGTAAAAATAAAAATAGGATATGGAGATGGCTTTTTAAAATGTAATGAAAATAGTATGTGTATAATAAATAAAAAGACCTATAAAATATTATCTGTGACAATGGATAATACTTTTATAGCTGGTGATGATTCTATTAGTGAAGGTGATGAAGTTATTTTATATCCAGATATTAATTTAATCAGAAATAATACAGAGATGCATATATGTGAAGTTTTACCTCTAATAAATGATAGAATTGAAAGAGTTTTAAAATAAAATTCTCTGTTAGCAGGGGAATAAAATTTCTTCATACATAGGAGGCTGATTTAGAGTTGGAATATAAAATAAAAAAATATTGAAAGAAAATCAAAGGGACTTTTAAATGATAGAATAAAACCTATTCAGATGGACAGTTGTGTAAGTGGTCCTGCAATTACTGTAAAATGTGGATCAAGTGATTTATGCAGCAGTAGAGTTTTGTAAAGAGAGAGATATAATGGTAGTAACAACTAAAATAAAGCCAGGAACAGTAAATGGTTCAGTAGTTTGTGCTGGAATACAAATAAATGCTGGAGATCTTATTTTAGATGATGATGATGGAGTTGTTACTGTAAAACAAGAAGAAGTAGAAAAAGCTCTTGAATCTGCAAAAAAGAGAGAATATAAAGAGATGGAACCTTTAAAAAAGATAAAAAATGGAGAATTAGGTATTGATTTTTATGGTTTTAGAGAAAGAATAAAAGGATTAAATATAGAGTATACTGACTAAAAAAGAATAAGGAAGAGAGAATAAATATGTGCTCAGGTATTATTTAATTCTCTTTTTTTTTACAAAAATTATTCTGAATAATTTTTATTTTATATAACTTGTAATTTAATATTTAAATTAATTAAAATGTGTGATGAGTTATAAATACAAGTTTAAAATATAGGTAAGGTTTTATACAGATGAATTTTTATTTAATTTTCATCTATCTCGTATTCTTCACATAATACGAGATTTGTTTTATTGATTTTACTAGGAATAATTAATATATTAAAATTTTACCTTTCAAAAGCGATATTAAATTTAGCTAAATGCGAGAAATATATATAATAAAAAAATACCACCCAAAATAATAACGGGAATGATATTTTTCTAAAACAAATATTTAATTTCATTATTTTTTATTATAGGCCGTCTTAGTTATTATCAGAAATTATCTCTTCAACCTCTTTATTTTCTAGTATATTTTCTATTAAATCACTATTCTCCTCTATCGTTATTCCAAAAATTCCATAAAATATCGAAATAACGGGACAAATTAGATTAAATAGACAAAATGGTGCATAGATGTATGTTGGAACTCCAAAGGTACTCGCCACAAATGCTCCACATACAGTCCACGGAACTAAAGGTGATGTTATTGTTCCCCCATCTTCTAGAGCTCTTGATAAATTCTTTGGAGCTAAATTTAACTCCTCATAATTTTTCCTAAACATTCTACCAGTTATAACAATTGACATGTATTGGCCACCAGCACATAAATTAGTTAGAATTGGAGTAATTACTGAAGCTACAACAATTTTATTTTTTGTATTGGCTACTTTTGAAATGGTTGTAGCCAATTTATCTAACATTCCAGATTTCTCCATGATTCCTGCAAAAGCCAGTGCCGAAATAATTAATGATATTGTCATAAGCATTGATGACATTCCGCCACGAGTTAATAAGCTATCTATAGCCTTAACTCCTGTATTACTTTTATATCCAAATTGTAAAACTCTCATTACATCGATTAAGGATTTATTTTGAATTATCATTGCTGCAATTCCACCTAATAGAGCTCCTGAAAATAATCCAGGTAAAGCTGGAACTTTTTTCATAACTAGCCCTATTGTTAAAATTGGAATTAAAATTAACCATGGCGTTATAGTAAAGCTTTGATTTAAAGTTGTTAACATTAAATCTACCCCAATATCATCTACTACTGTATTTGAATATTTATTTCCTAAAATAATAAAACCTATAAGAGCCAAGATATATGCTGGAACAGTCGTATAAAGCATATGTTTTATGTGATCAAATAGTTTTGCTCCAGCCATAAGTGGAGCTAAGTTTGTCGTATCTGATAGTGGTGACATCTTATCACCAAAATATGCTCCTGATAACACCGCACCCACTATAACTTCTCGTGGAATACCAACTCCTTCTCCCATTCCTATTAAGGCAATCCCTATTGTTGACATAGTTGTCCAAGAGCTACCTGTTGAAATTGATATTAATGATGAACTCATTAGTGCTACTGGTAAAAATATATCTGGTGTTATCATTTTAAGGCCATAGTATATCATCGTAGGTACAACACCTGATAATATCCATGTTCCTATGGACATTCCAATAACTAGCAAAATCATTATTGGAATCACAACCATTCTTAATGTATCAGAAATTCCACTTTCTAAATCCTTCCAATTACATTTTAATAAAACTTTTGCTACTAAAGCTGCAAACATTGCTGAAGTAAAAACAGGAAAATGAACTGGCAATTTAGCTATTATAACTGCATAGGATATTATTATAAGAAGAAAAGCTATCGGTAATAAAGCTATATATAAAGGTATATCTTTTTTACTATTCATAGACCCTCCTTATTCTATTATTAACTTGACATTATTCCCAAAATATTCCACCATGGATAAGCTATTCCTAATAAAATAACTAATCCTAAAAACATACGCACTATAAGAATCTTTACTAAAGTACTTAAAGAAATATAACCTGAAGTATAAACTAATAATAATCCTGCAAATTCATATGGCAATAGATACTGATCTAAAGAAACTTGAAAAATATATGTCATTACATAAGGATTTATATTATTTTCAAGCCCTAGTTGAATTAAAGGTATTGTGAAAGAAGACATAGCTGCTAATGGTGTAAGTAAAAAATTTAATAAGATACCAGAAATATATGATACTGTTATTATAGAAAAGTTTGATCCTTTGAAAAATGGTTGTAGAAAATCTTTTATTAAATTTATAGCCTGAGTCTCTGATGCAACGCTTCCGATGCTCATGGCCCCTACAATAAAAAGAAGTGATAGTAAATTTACTTTTTTTAAACTCTCATTATTTAATAATCCTAATTTAGGTATAAAAAATAATGAAGAAAGAACTACTAGAATCCAAGCTGAGTTGATTTTATGAATGCTTTCTGTAGACATAAATAAAAGTGCACCCCCCATAACTATAAAAGCTTTTTTCTCTTTATCTTTTATTTTACCTAAATCTAAATATTTTTTTTCTAACAATGTCCTTTTTTCTGAAGTTAAAGATTTAGTGTTCTTTGCAAATAAAACCAATACTCCTAAAGAGCCAAAAGTATAAAAAAATATATATGGTAAATTATGAATTAAATATTGCATCCAAGTTAAAGTTTGACCAGTAACTTGTTGAGCATAATTTAATCCAATTATAATTCCTGAATCTCCCGTTGCAAATCCAAGTCTAAAAGTTGAGATAACGAAAAATCCAGCCATTGTTAATAGTGTTGCTTCTAAACTTTTAGGTTTATAACCTAAAGTTTCAATCAGCCCCATTGTTATAATATTAAAAATTACTATTTTAGCAATAACTGATGGAATAAATGGAGTTATAATTATTCCTGCTAAGGTTATCCCTAAAAGGATCGTTGCAAATGTTTTTCCAAATTTTGCAATACTCCAAATAGCTATTCTTCTAGCCACACCAGTTTCATTAAGCATTGTTGACATTAACATAGCTGCTAAAACCAGCCAAGGAATTGTTGAAGTCCAAGGTTTAAAAGCCGTATTCGGTGAGGCCACTTTAAAAACAATATATAAAGTTGGAAGTAACAAACCTGTTATAGCGTCTGGAATTAATGAAAAACACCAAAGTAAAACAGCGAATATAGTAATCACAAAAAACATTGATGTTTTATAATCTAAACTATAACTTTGAGCTGTAACCCAAATCATAATTAATGCTGTAAACGTTCCAATCCATTTATAAAAATCGCTATTTATTGTATAGAAAGAGCCTTTTAAGGCTCTTTCACTCTCCATCTCTCTCATTTTCTTTAATCCTCCTATAGATTTCTCTCTATAAACTCTTCAACTTCATCAATTGGATTAAATCCTGAAAGTCTGTCAACAATCTCATTATCTTTTACTAATAATAAAACTGGAATTGACTTTAAACTATGCTTGCTCATAAACTCTTTATTTTTATCAGCATCTAAATGGAATGCGACCATATTAGCTTCCTCTTTATAAATTGGAACTAACTCTTCTAATATAGGTTGAAGAGCCATACAGTTTTTACATCTTTCTGCTCCAACAAATATCATTCCTATATTTTCAACTTTAGAAATTTCATCTTTAAGATTTTTTTCATCTAAATGTGCGAATAACGTAGAGTTTATTTTAAATAATTTAGGTTTTTCTTCTGTTTCGTCTCCAGCAGCTACACATGCATTTAAAGCATTTGATTTTTCCCATGGTGAAACTCCATCAACAGCAACTCTTGTTGCTCCACCTAAAGGTTTTGATCCAGGAACTCTAAATGTAGAAACATCTACCTTTTTAATTGGAGTTTCCTCTGGTTTTTCTAGTTGAGGTACCCACTCGTAAGGAACTCTATAAGCTCTAAAAATCATATTCATATTCATAATCTCTTTATCCCAATATGGATTTATATATTCCCATACAATTTCATAGCTTGGAGTTACTTCAATCAATCTTCCATTTGATCCCTCAGTTATTAAAGTATTTCCATTTGCTAATCTTTGAGCTCCACTTATAAACGGACTATAGAATCTTGAAGCATCTAATGGCATTACAAATCCAGCTTCTTTTGGTGTATATTGCCATACAATTTCTAATGTAACTGGGTCTATTTCTAATATTCTAGAGTAATCTCTTCTTGCATTTTTCTCTCCATATTTAGATTCAGGATTCGGTGCACCATATCCTGCCCACCCACCGTTATCAAATACAAGAACATTTCCTTCACCAGGTAATCCTCTTGGAATCATATGTGCATGGTGTTGTCCAATGATACATCCTAAATGCTTAAACTCTGGAGTATTATAATATGGACCAATTTTCCACACAACCTCTCCAGTTTCTTTACTTATTATAGCGATAATGTTTGTTTCTCTTCCATCCCAAATTATATTATCTGGATGGAATCTTTCGTCACCAGCATCGTACCACTTGTTAGGACCTAAAGCTGACATTGAGTTTATATGCATCCAATCTCCAACTTTTTCTGGCTCAACACTTCTTAAATTTGGATTTCTAAATAAAACATTCTTAGCTTCTTCTGAAAATCCAAACTCATCAAAATGTTCATTACAAACCCATTCCCAAATTATTTTTCCATCATCATCAACTTCATAAATAACATCATCTAATAATAATTTATCTGATATTTTTAAATTTCTCACTGTTTTATGTCCAAGTATTAAAGTTTTTCCACCATGTACCTTTGGTTCCATACCAGGTGCATAGTATCCAACTGGATTTCCCTCTCTTTGATAATCATGATGTTGTCTTGCCATCCATCTTGGCTCCGTCCCTTCATCTTCGATATATTCATATCTATCAAATCTCCAAACTTCATTTCCATCCCAGTCTAGTTGTACAACATCCTCATAATCTTGCATTCCAAACTTTGAACTTCTCTCTCTTTTACTACCTAAAACATATCCTCCTGGAAACATCTTTGCAGGAAAACCTTTTAAATTTTCCCAAAGTCTAATCTCTCCTCCATTCATATCTATTAGCATTACCCCTTGTCCTTTTAAAGGAAAAAGTGTATATCCACTCCATGCTTTTTCTGGATTATAAATCGTTGCTCCTGTTGGATAAATCGTTGGATGACCCATTTTGTAACCTCCCTATTTTTATGTGTTTTTATTTTATTTGTTGATTATTAGCTCTGGACTATCTATATTTTCTTTATCAAAGAATTTTGCTAAATATCTATTTTTTCTAATATCAATATAGATAAAATCTTCTATGTTATCCTCTCTTAACTCTTTTTCTTTTTCAGAGAGATATTTTAATCCATCACTATCTAATGAATTCCAAAAACCAATAGCTACATTTTTATCCTTGATTCTGTTTACATAAACATTCATCTCTTCTAAATATTTTTCTGCTGCTACTGCCGCTACAGCTCCATCTGCTGCTGCTGTTATAACCTGCTTTAAATATTTTTCTCTTACATCTCCAGCTACAAAAACACCAGAAATTGATGAATTTAATAGAGTATCGCACTCAATGTGGCCTCTCTTATCAAGTTTTAAATCTGTTTCTTCTAAAAATTCAGTATTCGGAATCATTCCAACAAAGAAAAACACACCTTTGCAAGGGATATCTGTTATTTCACTTGTTTTTAAATTCTTAACTTTTACTCTCTCTACAGATTCATCTCCTATAATCTCATCTAAAGTTGAATTCCAAATAAACTCTATTTTAGGATTTTTAAAAGCTTCCTCTGCACTTAATCTATTACAATCTAATACTCCTTCATCATGAAGAACTATAACTTTTACTTTTGAAGCATATTTGGATATAAACATTCCCTCTTCAATAGCTTGATCTCCACTTCCAACAACAACAACCTCTTGATTTGAGAAAAATTCAGCATCACAAGTAGCACAATAGGCCACACCTCTACCTTTAAAATCTATTTCCCCAGGAATTCCTAAAACTCTAGGTCTTGTTCCTGTTGCAAAAATTACACTTCTAGCTTTATATTCTTTTCTTCTACTTTTTAAAATTTTTATCTCACCATTTAATTCAACTGTTCTTATACTATCTCTTACAATTGTAGCACCTAATTTTTCTGCGTGTTTAGACATAACTTCGCCTAGTTTTTCTCCAGATGTTTTTGGTATCCCAGGATAGTTGACTATCTCAGTAGTTTTTGCAGCCATTCCACCTATAGATCCTTTTTCTAAAATTAGAGTTTCCATTTTTGCCCTAGCTCCATAAACCCCTGCTGCTAATCCTGCTGGTCCTGCTCCAACGATTATTAAGTCGTAGATTTTTTCCATGCTCTCCTCCGATATTTAAATATAATGATACTTTTCAAATAAAAATATAAATATATAGTATAAAAAATATTTATACTATTATTAATAAATATATTTTTATAAACTTAAAAAAGTTTATACATCATAACTAAACACCGTTCAAGGTAGATCATAGTCTATATTTATTTGGAAATTTTATTGTTGAATTGAATTTAAAATGTTTATTTTTAAAACTTTTAATATGAATTTTATTTGAAAAGGTTTGTTTATATTCAGAATTTTAATTAAAAATAATATTTTTGTCAAATTTTAATTACGATTAATTATAGAGTTTTTAAGGCTCTATTTCTAGCCATTTTTTATTATTTATTAAAAGAAACCATTAAATTAAAAGCTCATCTAACTATATTTATACTAATATACTTGTATAATTTGTTTATTTTTTAATCCTATTATATTCTTTTACTTTTTTCACTCTAAAAATAATTTATCTAAAAATAAAAAAAGAAAAGCCTATTTTTTAGACTTTTCTTAAGTAAATCGATATTCCTATTTCAATATTTTTTTAGCTTCTATAAATCTTTGGAAAGCTGTAAACAGTACCATCGCTGTAAATATATTTATTACAACTCCTGCATTTTCTTTTAAAAGTATCATTAGACTCAACATTAAAAACCCTTCAGTTCTTTCAGCTAATCCAGCTTGATAATAAAATGTCTTTTCCCCTTTATTTTCAGCTAGTGGTCCTGTCGTTAAAAATATTGTCATTGATATAATAATACTTACTGCTAAGATAAGAGATATAAAACTAAACTCTGTATATTTATACGCAATTCCTAAGATAACTGCACCTTCAACCATTCTATCAAAAGCAATATCCATTACAGTTCCAAAAGGTGATGATGATTTTGTTTTTCTAGCTATTGTTCCATCTACAGCATCTAAATATCCAGAAAACCATAAAACTAAAACCGCTAGAATATTAAATCCAAAAGCTACTAAAACTCCACTAAAAATTCCCAACAACATAGCTATTATTGTAACTGCATTTGCACTTAAGCCAAATTTCATAGCTATTTCTGCTCCAACACCTATCAACGGTTGGATGTATTTTCTACAATGTGTATCTAACATCTATTTTTGCTCTCCTATTAAAATTTTCTCATTGTCATTGTAAATAAGAGATACTTCATCTCCTACTTTATATAAAAACTCTTTCTCTTCCACTAAAGTTATTTTTTCATTCTCCAAGGATACAACCACTGAATATCCACCCATTTTAAAGTTTATCTCATGAACTATTCCCTTTAAATTTGAATTTTCTATAACTCTAATACTTTTCCCTCTAAGAGCAATAAATTTACACTGCTCTACTTCACACTTAAAAACCTTTTCAAATATCTCTTTTGAAAAGATGTTTTCCACAGCTAATAACTTTGCTGTGTAAACATTTTTAGGATTATTATATAAATCTTTTGGAGTTCCATAGTCTAAAAGTTCTCCTCTAAACATAATTCCAATTTTATTAGACAAATAAAAGGCTTCCTCTCTATCATGAGTTACAAATATAATTGTTACTTTTAATTTTTCATGAAGTTTTTTAACCATCTTTTGCATTCTATCTCTTAAATTAAAATCTAAAGCTGAAAAAGGTTCATCCATCAATAAAAGTTTAGGTCTTGTCACTATGGCTCTGGCTATCGAAACCCTTTGTTTTTCTCCACCACTTAACTCACTGGGAAATCTTTTTTCTTTTCCCACTAAATCCATTTCTAATATAGCATCTTTAACTCTTTTTTCAATCTCATCTTTTGAGACCTTTTTAATTTTTAATCCAAAAGCTATATTTTCCCAAACACTTAGATGTGGGAGAAGTAAATCTTTTTGAAAAACCATAGCTACCTCTCCATCTTTTATCATTCTGCTTGGACTTTTTCCATTTATCAATATTTCACCACTAAAATCTTTATCTAAGCCCGCCACCAAATTTAAAAGAGTAGATTTCCCTGATCCAGATTGTCCTAATATTCCAATAAATTCACCATCTTCTATAGAGATATCTATATTTTTTAGTGAGAATCCAGAGAAGGATTTAGACACTCTCTTTATTTCTATCATTTAGTACTCTCTCTTTCTATAAATATTTTTTACTATTCGGTCTACTAAAAAAACTAAAAAGTATGTGAAAGCAACGTATATAATACTATAAACCGTTCCATTAGTAATGCCTCCATCAACTAAATACGGCATCATTAAAATTGGAAGCGTCATAATTTGACCTCCTCCAATTATAAAAGTTACTAGATATTGAGCTAATGAAACGATAATAACTAAAGACATTCCAACTAAAAATGATGGATAAATTATAGGCAAAGTTATTTTTAAAAAACGCTCCATGGCATTGGCTCCTAAAACTTTTCCTAAGTTTATGTAATCTTTATTTAATGTCACATATCCTGCTCTCATACTTTGAATATAATAAGGCATTGTTGTCACGCTATGAACAATGGCAACTCCCAATGCTGTTTCTATTAAATTCAATTTTATAAATGCAAATTGAATTCCCATTGTACTAACCATTGTTGGAATAATTAGTGGAAGGATGATTAAAAACTCTATAAACATCTTTCCTCTAAAATTTTCCCTAGCCATAAAAGAAGCTATAGGAGTTCCAATTATAAAATTTATAAACATTGTTATAATAACAACTAAAAGTGTAGTCATTAAGCTATCATAAGTTTTCCCTGATTTTAACACATATTCCCACATCTTAAAATTCATACTATTTAAAAATATTCCAATAAAAGGCAATAAAAATATTAAGGATAATAAAAAATATATAATCCATAAAAATAATTTTTTCATTTTACCACTCCCTTTCCTGGAATTTCGTAAAAAATTTCAAAGCTAAACACATTATTCCACCAAATAATAAACTTATACTTGAGATTAAAATGTTCATAACCATTATTTTTCCTCTCAAATCTAAATTGCCTTTTGTATATGTATCAAACACTAGTACAGAAAGTACCCTAGGATGAGTAACCCCTAAAATATATGGTGTTTCAAAGGCTGCAAAAAGATATGTTAAAACTATAAAAAAGCTAATACTTAAAGTTGGAAAAACCAGTGGAAAAACTATTTTTTTAAAAAAAGCAACATTACTTAAATTATATATTTTTCCCAAAGAATCCCACTTTTTATCGATTCTAAAAACTACAGGAAGACTCATCATAGTCATAAATGGTAAAGCCTTCCAAACATAAGTCAGTATTATTCCAATTCCATATTGATCATTTGTCAATATTGGAAACTCATCCATAGAGGATATTATCCCTAATTTCAATAAAAAATTACTTATCACACCTCTTCTCATAAGTAGAAGTAGTATTCCATATGCACTTACTAAATATGGTACAAATACTGGTGCTTCAATAACTTTTTGAAAAAATTTTGTATAAAAATATCCTTTTCTCCTGCTTAGAAAAACTAGAAATATAACAATAACTGTCAATATAAAAGCTAAAAAAGCAGCAATACTATTTATTTTTATAGTGTATATTAAACTTTCGTAAAACTCTTTTGAAGAAAGAACGTCTCTATAATAATCTAGAGTAAAATATGATTTTGTTAAAATTCTATTATAACCTAAAGAGGTCATAAAAACATAGTACAAACCATACAGAAAGAAAAATGTCATATATAATAAAAATGGTATTATATAGATAAATTTTTTAATTCTTTCCAACGTTCTCTAGCCATCCCTCTTCTATAATTGTAAGTTTATCAGGTGTTAGTTCCATCACTCTTTTTTCTTGTAGCTCCTCTGAAGATGGAATTTTCCCACTTTTATTTAAATCAAAGAATTTTTTTACAGTTTCAGGAGGTAGTTTTTTCATATCTAAGATATTAAAATCTCCCCAATTTTTAGGTTCCTGTTTCAATAGTTGTAACTCTGGAGATACTAATTCATTTATTACAGCTATAGCTCCATCTTTATTTTGAGCATTTGCAGGTATAGCTAAATAGTGATTATTAAATAAAGTTCCTTTATTTAATAAAAAGCTCTTTGATGTTTCAGGATAATCTCCTGATTCTATTTTTGAATTTACTTTATTTATAGTGTATCCCATAGTCACATCCACTTCTCCAGCTGAATATAGAAGATCTAATTTCCCTTCTGACTCAGGATAAGTTTCACCTTTTCTCCATAAATAAGGTTCAATCTCATTTAAATAGTTCCAAACTATATTTAAATTTTCTTTAAACTCTTCTGGAGTCATATTTTGAACATTATCATAACCTAACATATCAATTGTTATATTTCTTACAAAAGCACTTCCTGTAAAATTAGTTGCATTTGGATAAGTAAATCTACCTGGATTCTTTTTTACATACTCTGTTAAAGTCTCCCAACCAGTAAATGGTACCTTTCCATTTTTAGTATTGTATATAAAATTGAACTGAGCTTCTCCAAATGGAACCTCTAATCCATTAATATCCTCTCCAAAATCTTTAACTGTTGTACTCTCTTTTAATAAGTCTTTATTTTTAATGCTTCCTAAAGTATTTTCTGTTAAAACTCCAGCATCTTTTAAAGCTTTAAAGTTTTCACCATTTACCCATAAAACATCTATAACTCCATTTTTTTTCCCAGCTTGTTTCTCAATTATTAATTTATTTACAACATCTTTTATATCCACAATAGGAACTCTTTTTAAATTTATATTTTCATTTTCCAACACTTTAGGAACGACTACATCATCCATAAAAGTATTAATCTCTTTAGAACCACCCCACATATAGATATTAACATCTTTATTTTTTTCTTTATTACAACTTGTTAGCATTCCCAAAACTAACAATGAAAGTGTAAATAATTTAATTTTTTTTCCCATTTTTAATCCTCCTACTGTTTAATAAATAAGGGGAGATATCTTTCTCCCCTTTTTTTATTATAACCTATTTATTATAGTGTTACGAGTTTTTCTTTGATTTTTTTGCTATTATTTTTGTTATTATAGTTAGACCAAAGAATATAAGTGATGCCAATATTGACATCTTAACAGCTGTTTTCATATCCCCTGAAGCAACCGCTCCTGCTAGAAGTACAAATACCGATGTTCCTGGTAAAATAAATATTGTTGATAATAAAGAGTATTGAATAAAACTTATTGGCGTTAATCCATAAACATAATTTTGAATTCCAAAAGGAAATATTGGTAATAATCTTGTTGTTGCAAGAATAAACCAACCATCATTTTTTACACCTTCATTTATTTTTTTAAAAACCTCTGTATTTCCAAATTTTTCTTCAATAGGTTTTCTAGCAATGTATCTTGCTATTAAAAATGATAAAGACAATCCTAAGCCTGCACCTATAGCTGTGTAAACAATTCCCATCACAGCTCCAAATATTAATCCTCCTGCTAAAGTCAGTGGTAAAACAGATATACAAGTTGTTGTTACAATAGCATATAGTCCTATGTATGCTATTGGTCCCCATACACCCAAACTTTTAATTAATATTTCTAACTTTTGTCTATCTTTTAAATATTCTAAAGCTCCAGATTTTACTATTCCTATTACAACAACAATTAAAACACATACTGTAATAATTAATTTTACTGAATTTTTTTTCTGATTCATTTAACTCTCCCGTTTGTTAAGTTCCAGTTTTGATTTATATCTTGTTAGCCATTGTTTTACTGGGCCCATATTTCTTTTCTTAGCTTTTGATTTTTTATATTTATCTCCAAATATTAAATCAACTATGTGAAGAGCATCTGCTCCACCATTTTCCATAGATTCTCTACATGCGGCACAATATGTCACCATATGACCTGTTGTTGTTTCTTTAGCTCTTCTATTCATAACTTTTTTAGCCACCTCTGGAACAGCTGGAACTATCATTCCACCAAATCCACAACATCTAGTTTTCTCTCTAGAATTTTCCAACTCCTCTACTTCATACCCCAACTTTTCCATAATCCATCTAATCCCATCATGAATTTTTGTTACATTTCTAGTTGGGCATGAATCATGTATATTAAACTTTACATCAGAGCCTTTTCCTATACCAAGTTGAGATTCTGGTAATCCAATCTCTGGCAATAGTTCCCATAAGGATATCACATTTTGCTTTCCATATGTACCAAATATTCCATAACACGATTGACAAGCAACAATAATAGTTTCTGCTCCAACCTTGTCTAGCTCCTCTTGAACTGTTTGGAATCTTTCTTTAAAAAGTTCATCTTGCCCTAAAGCTTTAGGTGGTTTTCCACAACATTTCAATAGAGAACCAACTTCTCCGCCTAACTTATTTTGTAAGTGATCCATAATATTTCCAACAGCAACTGAGTTGTATGATGGTAGAGAACATCCTGGGAAGAATACATATTTTGTTTTCTTTCCATTAGGAGCAGTATTTGTTGTATTAAATAGTTTTGAATATCCTAAATACTGGTGTGCTTCAATCGCTTTATGCCCTTTCATTGGAGATTTTCCACCATTATCTTTTATATATTTACTTCTTAAATCACTAAAGTTTGATTTTAAATCAAGACTTTTTGGACATTTTAAAGTGCATTGATTGCACATATTACAAGAGTAAGATATCTTTGGATCTACATTTTCATAACCTTTTTCTGCATATTCTGTAAAAAGAGTTTTTGGACAATCCGTATAGTCATTTAGCATACTACACTCTTTCATACAAAGTTTACACTCGCATTTTAAACATCTATTTGCCTCTTTTATAGCTTCCTCTTTTGTAAATCCTAGATTTTCACCATTCACTATTTTAGGAATAACTCTTTCATTTTTTCCAAAAGAATTCCAACCTTCAGGTAAATACTCTGTTGGTAGATATAACTTTGTTTGATAACCACCCTCAGCTTCTAAAGATCTTCCCTCTTTTAAATCTTTTCCATTTAAAAATCTATCTATTGATTTAGCTGCTCTTCTTCCCTCTGACATAGCTTCTACAACAATACGTGCACTTGCACAATTTCCAGCTACAAAAACTTTTTTATTATTTATTAATTGTAAAGTTAACTCATCAAAAACAAATGAACTCTTTGCATTTTTTCCTGTGGCAATTAAAATTGCATCATAATTTTTTTCTAACTTCTCAAAAGAAATATCTTTCCCAATCTCTGTTGAAAATTGAATATTAATTCCTAATTTTTCTAGCAAAGAGTATTCTCTATCTATTACCTCTCTTGGAAGCTTATGCTCTGGAATTCTAACTCTCATCATTCCACCAAACTCAGATGATCTATCAAATATTGTAACTTCATATCCTTCTTTAGCTAAATCTATTGCACCTTGAGCACCTGCTGGCCCCATACCGATTATAGCTATCTTTTTACCATTCTTACTTTTTACACTTATATCCCAATCTTCTTCATTATCAAAATTATCTGCTGCATATCTTTTTAATGTAGCTATTGCTATTGGTGAGTCCTCTTTTCCTCTTCTACAATTTTGCTCACAAGGATGAGCACAAATTCTTCCTAATACTCCAGGTAGAAAAAGAGTTTCTCTAATAACTTTTATCGCTTCTTTTCCCTTATCTTCTCCAATCAATCTCACATAAGTTTTAGCATCTGTATTCATTGGACAACTGCTTTTACAAGCTGCCTCAGAAGCCCCCATACAATTTTCAATAATATCTTTCATTCTTTCTCTTCCTATATCTTTATATTTTTTATTTCTTATATTATACCCTTTTTATCTATAATATTAAACATATCTTTTTATTTACACTCTTTAATTTTGAAAAATAAAAAATTGGGTAAACTAAAAAATCATTACCCAATCTCTTTACTTTTATTTTGTTATTTTTTCAATAATCTCTTCAATAGATTGCTTTCCAAAAGAGATATCTTTGTCATTTATAATTAAAGCTGGAACTCCCATTATATTATATTTGCTTTTTAATTCTGGAAATGCAAATATATCTATCATTTCAGCTTGAACATTTGAATTTTCAATAGCTAACCTTTGTGCTCCTGTAACTACCTCTGGACAAAGGGAACAAGAAAGTGAAACTGCAATTTTAAGTTTTACTTTTTTATCTATACTTTGAATTTTTCCTTTTAGCTCTTCATTTAATTCTTGACCTGGCCCAGCTATATTATATAGAGCTAAAATAAATGAGTTAAGCTCATGACCACTTGGAAGTCCTGAGAACTTAACACCTCTAAAGTTGTCATTAGAATCTAAAATAGCAATAGTTGGAGAACAATCTAATTCTATTTTTTTCTCTAGTTCAAGATTCTCATCTTTTTTATAAAACTCTAAAGTTATTTTATCTGAGATATCACAAATTTCAGTTAAAAATTCTTTGATATTTACTGAAAGGTCATTATCATTTAGTATAGAAACTATTTTTATACTACTTTGGAATCTTTCAAAGATACCTTTTAGTTGAGAAACTATTCCTTCATCTAAAAACTTAGATTTAGATTCCTCCTTAGAAATATCAGAAGTTTTTGGATGTTCCTTTTCCTCTTTTTCAATTCCTAAAGCCTCTCTTTTTTCTTCAACAACTTTTTCTAAAACTGTTGCAGCTAAAGCTCCATCAGCAACGGCTGTAACAACCTGTCTTAATCTCTTTGGTCTAATATCTCCAATAGCATATACATCTTTAACATTTGTTTGTAAATCTCCATCAGTTACTATATATCCTTGAGAATCTAAATTTACATGATTTTTAAATAGATCACTTTGCGGTTTATATCCAATGAAAACAAAAACACCAAAAGATTCATTATCTGGAGCAGTATACTCCCAAGTTGTATTTGTGAGATTATCTTTAAAGATAGCTTTTCTAAGTTTAGTATCTCCTGTTACTTCAATAATTTGAGAATTAAATCTCACTTCAATTTTTGGATGTTTTAAAACTTTTTCAGCTATAGATTTAGCACATGTAAACTCAGGTTCTCTAGCTATAATTGTAACTTTTCTTGCAAATTTAGTTAAAAATATAGCTTCTTCAGCAGCAGCAAATCCCGCTCCAATAACGAAAACGTCAAGACCAGTGAAAAACTCACCATCACAAGTTGCACAATATGCAACTCCTCTACCTGTAAACTCAACTTCTCCAGGGAATCCTAACTTTCTTGGGTTTGCTCCAGTTGCAATAATAACACTTAAAGCTTTATAAGTTCCAGAAGTTGTTTCAACTTTTTTAATCTCATCTTTAAAATCCATATTTGTAACTTCTGATTTCAAAAATTCTACACCAAATCCAAGAGCTTGCTCTCTCATTTGTTCTCCTAAATGATGACCTGATATCTCTTTAATCCCTGGATAATTTACAACTTCAGAAGTAGTAGTTATCTGTCCACCAACTTCAGATTTCTCTATAATAAGTACATCCATTTGAGCTCTACCAGCATATATTCCAGCTGATAATCCCGCCGGACCCCCACCAATAACAATTAAATCATATATTTTATTCATAATTCACCTCTTAATTTAAGTATATATGTTATTAAAAATTGAAAGGCACCCTATAGTGCCTTTCAAAAGAGTTTAAATTTTTCCAACTAAATCTAAAGATGGTTTTAAAGTTTCTGAACCTGGTTTCCATTTTGCAGGACAAACCTCTCCACCGTGCTCAGCTACAAATTGAGCAGCTTGAACTTTTCTTAAAAGCTCTGCAGCATCTCTTCCAATTCCTAAATCATGAATTTCATATGCTACGATTTTTCCCTCAGGATTTATAACAAAACTTCCTCTTAATGCTAATCCCTCTTCAGGAATTAAAACACCAAACATCTCTGATATTTTTCTTGTAGGGTCTGCTACCATAGGATACTGTATTTTCTTTATAGTATCAGAAGTATCATGCCATGCCTTATGAACAAAATGAGTATCTGTTGAAACTGAATAAATTTCACAATTAATCTCTTTAAACTTAGCATAGTTATCAGCTAAATCTCCTAACTCTGTAGGACAAACAAAAGTAAAATCTGCTGGATAAAAGAAGAAAACTGACCATTTCCCTTTTATAGACTCGTTTGTAACTTCAACAAAGTTGTTGTTGTGGTAAGCTTGTGCTTTAAATTCTCCGATATTTTTTCCAATTAATGACATGTAATAACCTCCTATATATTTATAATTATTTTTGTTTTGTAATGATTACAAATTAATAATACTACACTTTTTTAGTATTGTCAATATTTTATTTAAAAATATTTTGATAATAAAAATATAATCTAAAATAGTTATTCAATACAGGCTATTACTTTCCTTTTTTATTTTCTTTTTTAATATTGAGGATTTACATGAACCATGCAGTGTTTAGCTTCAGAAAAAGATTCTTCAATTTTATTATGAACTTTTTCAGCTATGATATGTGCTTCATTTAGTGAGATATTTCCATCTACAGCAATCTCTAAATCTATATAAAATTTAGCTCCAAAAATTCTAGTTTTTAAAGAATCAACTCCTTTTACACCAACTTCTTCTAAAGTCAATCTTTTTATCTCCTCTACAATCTCTTCGTCGCACGAAACATCCACTATTTTTTCAACTGCATCTTTTCCAATATCATATGAAACTTTTAATATTATAATAGCGATAACTATGGCTGCCAAAGGGTCAAGTATTTTAAATCCAATGATAGATCCACCGATACCAACCAAACTTCCAACTGAAGAAAAAGCATCTGATCTATGATGCCAAGCATCAGCCATAAGAGATGGTGAGTTTATTTTTTTAGCTGAATTTCGAGTATACCAATACATCCACTCTTTAACAAGAATTGATAATATCGCTGCTATAAGTGCTAAAATTCCAGGAGCAGGTAAATCTCCATTAAGAGCTTTTTCTATTCTTCCAATCCCCTCATAACCAATTCCCAATCCTGTTAATCCCAATAATACAGATAAAAATATAGCAACTATACACTCTAATTTTTCATGTCCATATTGATGTTTTTCATCAGCATTCTGTCCTCCTATTTTCACACCTATTATAACAATAAATGTACTAAGTACATCACTGGCAGAGTGAACTGCATCTGATATCATAGCTCCAGAATTTGCAAGTATTCCAGCTCCTAGTTTAATTACAGAAAGTAATATATTTACAAAAATACTGACTTTTGAAACTCTCATTGCAACTTTACTTTCACTATTTAATTGTTCCTTTAAAATATTAACCATTTTCCCTCCAATAAAATAAAAAGGGACAACAATTTTCCTTATAGAAAATCGTTGTCCCATGATTTTTAATCTCACTGCATCAATTAAGACGCCCGGCATGTGTTAGCCTGATCAACTCTAAAAGAGTATAACCTATCTGTACTGCAAAATCAAGTAATTTTTAACTTTTATAATAACTTAAAAAATTTTAGTAATTTTCTGCTCTTACTTCAAAGAAACTTTGCGAGTAAGAACATACTTCACAACTTTCTGGAGCTTTTTTACCCATAACTAAATGACCACAGTTTATACATTCCCACATAGTTTCATCTGCTTTTTCAAAAACTGCTTTCATCTGTACATTATTTAAAAGCTTACGATATCTTTCTTCATGAGCTTTTTCTATTTTAGCTACAGCTCTAAATTTTTTAGCAAGATCATAGAATCCTTCAGCTTCAGCTTCTTCAGCAAATTTACTATACATATCTGTCCACTCATAATTTTCACCTTCAGCTGCATGAAGTAAATTTTCACTTGTATCTCCAAGCATTCCTAACTCTTTAAACCATAACTTAGAGTGCTCTCTCTCGTTATCTGCAGTTTTTATAAATAGGTGATGAATTTGTTCATACCCTTCTGTTTTTGCCACCTCTGAATAGAATGTATATTTATTTCTAGCTAAAGACTCACCAGCTAAAGCATCTAATAAATTTTTCTCAGTTTTAGTTCCTGCATATCTATTAGCATTTCCTTCAACTTTTTTCTCCTCTATTTTTTCAAAAACACTTGCTGGCTGCTTACAAAGTGGACAAATAAATCCCTCTGTTAACTCTCCCTCGTGTATATATCCACAAACTGTACATCTATATTTTTCCATTTTCTTTCCTCCTAGTTCTTCACTTCTATCATAATAATTGGTATGTAACATTTTTTCTGCTAACTCACTTAAAGGTTTCTCATAAAACTCTTTATATAACTCAATAATCTCTGAATTTTCATGACTAAGTCTAAGTTTTAATTCAGAATCTCTTTTATATAAACCTTCAATACGTTTTTCTCTTAACTTATCACCTTTTAATATTGTGCCTTTTGGTTGACCTCCTCCACCGATACATCCACCAGGGCAGGTCATAACTTCAATAAAGTGATATTCCTTATCTAAATTTTTAATATTTTCTATGAATTTTGTTGCGTTGTCTGTTCCAAAAATTACAGCCACGTTTATATTTAATCCCTCAATATTTAAAGAAGCCTCTTTTACTCCTTCCATTCCACGTATCTCTTTAAGATTATAAAGCTCCAACGGCGGTTGTTTTTTAGTTAGATATACATATACTGTTCTTAAAGCTGCTTCCATAACTCCACCTGTATTTGCAAATATAACTCCTGCTCCTGAAGCCTCTCCCATAAATTTATCATAATCAGCATCAGGTAAAATTTTAAAATCTATTTCTTCCTCTTTTGCCCAAAGAGCTAACTCTCTTGTTGTTATAACAAAATCCATATCTCTTAAATTTTCTATCTCATTATAATGAGCTGAAGCATTCATTTCATCTCTTTTTATTTCAAATTTTTTAGCTGTACATGGTGTCACAGCAACATTTATTATTTTTGTAGGATTAATATCCATCTTTTTAGCAAAATATGTTTTTATAGTTGGTCCTTGCATTCCAATTGGACTTTTTACTGTAGAAATATGTGGTAAAATTTCAGGGTGAAAAATTTCAGCATATTTTACCCAAGCTGGACAACAACTTGTAAATTGTGGTAATGGCTTATCATTTCTAGTTATTCTGCTTAAAAGTTCACTAGCCTCTTCTACAATTGTTAAATCTGCTGCAAAATTTGTATCAAGAACATAACTTGCACCTAATTTTTTTAATAGTGCTACCATCTTCCCTTGGACAAAGCTTCCATCATCCATTTGAAACTCCTCACCTAGAGCAACTCTAACTCCAGGAGAAGTTGAAAATATAACTATATTTTCTTTATTTTTAATTAATGATTTTAATTTTTTATAATCATAAACCTCTGTAATACTAGATGTTGGACAAACATTTGCACACTGTCCACACTCTATACAAACAGCTACATCATTGGTTTTATCCAAAGAATAATTATTATTTACACCCACATAATTATTGCAAACCTCTTTGCATTGCCCACACTTTATACAAAGTTTTTCATCTCTAGTTATAGAGTAACTATCCTCATTGATAGCTACTCTTATATTTTGTGATAGATGCTTACCCATAACTGCCTCCCCTTAGAAATTTTTAGGTTGTAACATAAAGTAAGCTTTTGGATGCTTACAAACTGGACATAACTCTGGAGCTGAATCTCCTGTATGTATGTGCCCACAGTTCATACATTCCCACTCTTTTACTGATTCCCTTTTAAATACATTTCCTGACTCTATATTTTCTAAAAGCTGTTTGTATCTAGCTTCATGTTGTTTTTCTATTTTTCCAACCTCTTCAAAAAGAATAGCAATATCTTCTAATCCCTCTTCTCTAGCTTCTTTTGCAAAAGTTGCATACATATCTGTCCACTCATAATTTTCACCTTCAGCTGCATCTTTTAAATTCTCAATAGTAGAAGCTACTGTTCCTCCATGAAGAAGTTTAAACCAAATTTTAGCATGTTCCTGCTCATTATGAGCTGTCTCTTCAAATAATTTAGCTACTTGAACATACCCATCTTTTTTAGCTTTACTTGCATAGTAAGAATATTTGTTTCTTGCCATAGACTCCCCTGCAAAAGCTTCTAATAAATTTTTTTCTGTTTTTGTTCCTTTAATATTGTTCATTGTGCCCTCCTGTTCTTAAAACTATATTTTTATAGTTTTATAAATTTGTAATGATTACAAACTTGAATCGAGTATACACCTTAGACTCAAAATTTGCAAGTTATTTTTTAAAAAAATAAAAAAGAAAAATAGTTCTTTCTTGATACTATCTTTCTTTTTAATTTTATTTATTATTTTATTTTATCTAAAAAATCTATTTTTTATTAAAAGTCCAAGCTAAAACTCTACTGATTTTTTGTCCTTGGCTCATCTCTAAAACTTGACACTTAGCTCCTAATTTTTCAAGAACTTTTATTGTTGGTTTTACATTTTCTTTATTTGAAATTAAAGATGTAAAATAATATACTTGCGAAGCAAAAAGAGCACTCTCTTTTGCCATTTTTTTTAGGAACAAACGCTCTCCACCTGGACACCATAGCTCAGCTTTTTGTCCACCAAAGTTCAATCCTTTTTGAATATTTTTATTTCCCTTGTTTAAATTATCAACTTTTCTCTGGTTAGCTTTTAAAGCGTCCTCTAAAGATGAATGAAAAGGTGGGTTACACATAGTTAAATCAAAACTATCATTTTTTTCAATAACTCCAACAAATATATGGTTTCTATCTTTTTGAAGTTTAAGTTTTACTTTATTTTTTAAATTTTCATTTGAATCTATTATTTTTTGAGCATTCTTAATCGACTTAGGATCTATATCTGAAGCTGTATAGTTCCAACCAAAAGTTTGACTACCTATAATTGGATAGATACAATTTGCTCCAGTTCCTATATCTAATACATTTACATTTTTCTTTTTAGTTAATAAGCCTGCTATGTAATGGATGTAATCTGCTCTTCCTGGTATAGGTGGACATAAAAAACCTGCTGGAATATCCCAATTCTCAATATTATAATATGTTTTTATTAACGCTTTATTTAAAGAGATAACAGCTTGATTATCACTAAAATCTATTGTATCTTCACCTATTGGATTTTTTATAATAAATGATTTTAATTCAGGCAACTTTTCAATTAAAATCTTAAACTCATATCTTCCTTTATGAGGATTATTTGGATGCAGCTCCCCTTTTTTTATTTCTTTTTTCAATAGAAACACTCCTTGTATCTTAATGTTTATTTTTTAATTTTATTTATATATTTTAACATTAAATCTCAAGTTTGTTAATACTTTGAGATTTAATGTGAAGAAAAAATTCATTTTTTTAATATTTATAAAAATTAATACGAACAAAGTTTTAATAAAAACTATATTATAGATGCTTAAAATATAAGTAGTTTCATAATAAATACCGAACAAAAAAATTAAAATATTGTTATCTACAAAGGGTTTTATAATAATGATAAACTATATGAAATAAAGAAAAAAGTAACAAGGGAGAATTTTTTATGAATTTTATAACAAAATTAATTGATTTTATTAATGGGATAATCTGGAGCAACAACATACTAGTGGCTCTTTTAATCGGAACTGCTATTTACTTTACTCTAAAAACAAACTTTATGCAATTTAGACTTTTCAAGCATATGTTAAAATCTGTTTGGAATAAAGAGGATGAAGGAAAAGGAGTAAGCTCTTTTGAAAGTTTTTGCTTAGGAACTGCATGTAGAATTGGTGCAGGAAATATAGCTGGTGTTGTTGCTGCTATTTCTGTTGGTGGACCTGGTTCTATATTCTGGATGTGGCTTGTTGCACTTTTAGGATGCTCAACATCGTTTATCGAATCTACACTTTCTGTAATTTATAGAAAAAAAGATTCAAATGGAGAGTTTGAAGGTGGAACTCCTTGGATATTAGAAAAAAAACTTAACAAAAGATGGATTGGTGTATTTTATGCAATAGCTTCAATAATTTGCTACATCGGAGCAATACAAGTTATGTCTAACTCAGTGACAGAATCTTTTGAAAGTGCTTTTCATATCAACAAATTTGCTCTTGCAGGATTCCTTGCTGTAGCAGTTGCTTTAACTATATTTGGAAAACGTAATAAAATAATAAATGTTTTAAACAAGATAGTTCCTTTTATGGCTTTACTGTATATAGGAGTTGTACTTATAGTTATATTAAAAAATGCAACTTTAGTACCTCTTGTAATAAAAAATATTTTCTATCAAGCTTTTGGTGGAGAGCAAATTATAGGTGGAGCTCTTGGTGGAATAATTATGCAGGGAGTTAAAAGAGGTTTATTCTCTAATGAGGCTGGAACTGGAAATTCAAACTATGCTGCTGCAATAGCTGATGTTAAACATCCTGCAAAGCAAGGTTTAGTTCAAGCATTTGGAGTTTTCGTAGATACAATTGTAATTTGTACTGCAACAGCATTAGTTGTACTTTTAGCTGGAGACCAAGGAGATCTAACTGGGATGGTATTATTCCAAGAATCACTAAAAAGTCATATAGGTTGGATTGGAATTCCATTTACATCAATAACAATATTCCTTTTTTCTTTTAGTACAATACTTGGAGTGACATTTTTCGGAAGAAACGCTTTAAGTTTTATCAGCAAAAACTCTATTTTAAATATCGGTTATAAAATCCTTATAATTGTTATGGTATTCCAAGGAGGAATTCAGGAAAATCAAACAGTTTGGGCACTAGCAGATTTAGGATTAGGACTAATGGCAATCATTAACATTGGATGTATTCTTCCAATTTCAAAAGATGCTATTGACTCTTTAAAAGATTACGAAAATAATTTTTTAAATCAAGGGAAGCACAAAAATGTTTTAGAAAATTTAGCTGAGGAAAAATAAAACTTAAATAGTTAGAGCATTTAAAGGAAAGTACAAAACCATTTTGAAAAATTCGTTAAATATTTATATAAAGGAGGTTTTTATGAAATTGTTAAATCGTTTTTTAATTTTAGGTTCTTTAATTTTAACTTTAGCCTCTTGTTCTAATAGTAATTTAGAAAGCACTCCAAAAGCTGTTGAGATAAATAAAAATCAAAACTACAGTCCATCTATGGCTATTAAAAATTCTGAAACTATAAGAAATGTTGGTGTTGAAAATGCAATTTTAGAAGCTTATAACTTGCAAAGAGGAATTGATCCTGTTTACTACTCTTATGTAAAAATAGATTTAAATAGTGATTCTGTTCCTGAATATTTTGTCTACGCCTATGGTCCAATGCTAAGTGGATCTGGGGGTGGATCAGCCCTAATCCTAAATAGTGATTATAAAGAAATCTCTAGATTTACGCTAGTTCAGACTCCAATTATAATAAATAATCACAGAACAAAAAATTGGAAAGATATTATTATGACTGTATCTGGTGGTGGAGCGACACCAGCTACTGCTATTATGAAATTTGATGGAAAAACTTATCCTTTGAATCCTTCGCTACAACCTACTTTAGGGACTCATGACTATATAGATGGAGTAAAAATATTTACTGAAAATATATCTAAAAACCAAGGATTTAAAATTGAGTAAAAAAATAAAACTTTTTTTCTACAAAAAACGTCAAAAATATATAATAATAGTTAGAGATGTAGAAAAGGATTTAGTAGTTTTTTCAAATCGTTAAAGTAGTAAAAAATAGCCATCACACAGTTTCAAAAATGTTTTAATATTAAGGTTTTAACAAATTGTGAAGTTGTTTTTTCTAACTATTATATTGAGGTAATAGATTTAAAGTCAGTAAAGTATTTTATTTTTAAGATGTTTTTAAAAGAAAAAGGTTTTACAAGTTTTAAAGTTATTCAAACGTGAAAAAGAT
>SKEK01000094.1_pt1 | contig 59151 bp, 54 predicted proteins | sample 4826761 | NCBI WGS metagenome assembly SKEK01 (sample SAMN11008811, study PRJNA524170) | human gut metagenome | biome: Human fecal sample; material: Feces; isolation source: fecal sample from pouch patient p32 | host: Homo sapiens | place: Israel: Tel-Aviv | collected 2015-10-13 | reverse complement strand
GGCCCGGCCCTCCCATCACGTCACTTCTGGAACTTGTCCTTCAGATCGGAGACGACCTCGGTCGCCTTGTCCTTGGCGGCCTCGACGGCCTTCTCGACGTTTTCTTCGCCGAAGGTTTCCTTGGCCTTCTCGAGACCCTCTTCAGCCTGCTTCTTCAGATCTTCCAGACCCATGTTTCCTCCTTGGAACGAGCCGCTCGTATGAGCCGAGCGGGTGGTTTCACCCTATGCCGGAACCGGGGTGCTCGCACGTTCAAGGCGCCCAGCGGTGCGATTGTTCCCTGTGCGTCCGAGCCGCGGAACATTGTGCCGTCGGGCTTAGGCTCCCTCGGCGAGCTTCCAGTCGTCGAAGGTGAACTCGGGGGAGACGACGCAGGTGGCCAGCGCGTAGTCGCCGCGGGCGAAGGTGCGCTGCCAGGTGCCGGCCCTCACGAGGACCTGCACGGGGTTGGTCGGATTGGAGGCCTGCGCGTCGTCCGGAGAACCCAGCGTGACGATGCGTGGGTCGGCCGAGGGGGCGTCACCGCTGCCTCCCAGGTGCACCTCGAGGGCGCCGGGGCCGGACCAGATCCACAGTTCGTCGGAGTGGACGAGGTGCCAGCGGGCCTCCTCGTCGCGGTCGAGAAGGAAGATGATCGCGGAGGCGCTGTGGCGGCTCCCGCGCGGCGTGTCCACGCGGGCGGGCGCGGTCCACGTGCGGCGGTAGTGGCCGCCCTCGGGGTGGGGCGCGAGGCCCATGGCGTCAATCAGCGGGGACACGTCGGTCATGCGAAGCTCCAAACGAAGGGAAAGGGAGGCTGAGCGAAAGGGAAACGAAGGAGTCAGCGCGAGGCCGAGTAGCGCACGCGCCCGGACACGACGGTTTCGACGACGCGGCCGGCGCCGGGGCAGGCGACGGTGTCGATGGTGTCCACGATCGAGGTGACGGGTACGTCGACGACGCACATGTCGGCGACTGCGCCCGACTGGAGCTGGCCGAGGCGGTCGGGGCCGCTCGCCAAGCCCATCGCGGTGGCGCCACCCAGGGTCGCGGCCTGTAGGAGGCGGCGCGCCAGGTCCTGGTCCTCGTAGCCCTGAGATCGCGCCAGGTCGAAGAGGAGGGCGACGTCCTCGAGCAGGTCGAGGGACGGGGAGGAGGACAGGGAGTCCGTGCCGACCGCGATCATGTTGCCCTCGGTGAGGTAGGCGCCGACCGGCGGCGCGTCCAGGCCGATGACACGATTCGAGCGCGGGCACAGCGCCACTGCCGTCTGGCGGGCGCGCAGGCGCCTGCGATCGTCGGCGCGCATGTACACGCCGTGGGCGACGTGGCAGTCGGGTCCGAGGACGCCCAGCTGATCGACGAATTGCGTCGAGGAGAAGCCGCCTCCGCGCGAGCGCATCGCCGTGAACGACGAGGAGTGCTCGCTCTTCCACAGGTCGGCCAGCGTGGTCGTGCGCGTCTCGGACCATTCGGCCTCGGAGTGGGACTCGCCCAGGTGAATGTGGATGCGCATGCCGCGTCGCCTGGCCATGTCCGGCAGATCCAGCAGCGGTTCGGCGTCGAGGGAGTAGGGGGCGTGCGGGGAGATGCCCACGGCCGGAGGGGTCGGCATGGCGGCGAGGGATGCGGAGACCTCGCGTTCGCCGCGGGCCCGCCACTCCTCGTTCGACCAGCCCATGACCTCCCAGTAGGCGACGCCGTGCAGCCCAGTGTCGTGCAGTGCCGAGGCCGCGGCGGCGTCCGTCACCACGTCGGCGGCGGCGGTCGTGCCGCTCTCCAGGAGCAGCCGCGCGCCCGCGGCCGCGGCGCCTCCCCAGTCCAGGCCGCCCGCGTCGTACACCTCGTCGAAGGCGCGCGCCCAGTCGTCGAAACCGCGGTACTGCCCCGCGCCCACGGATGCCATGCCCGTGTACTGCAGGTGCGTGTGCGCATTGACGAGGCCGGGGAGCAGCACGCCATCAAAGTGGCGTTCGGTGAAGGAAAGGCCGCGCTGCGTGAGCGTTTCGATAACCCAGTCGCGCGCTCCCACGTGCTCGATGCGCCCGTCGCGCACGGCAACAGCGCCTTCGAGGATCGAGGGGGCGGTGATCGGGATGACCATGCCGGCGGACCAGACGACCACGTCGCTCATGGGGGACCTTTCGGTGGGGGACGCTGACTAACAGTGTAGGAGTGGGGCGGGCGCGCCCGCCCGCAGGTGGGCGTGAGCTGCGACTATGACAGGGACAGCGCACGCAGCGCAGCCGCCGCGACCGCGTCGTCGGCCTCGCGCGGCAGGTCGTGCACGCCGGGGGCCAGCTCGCTGCCACGGGTGAGGAGCTCGCGCAGGGACGCCAGCTGCACGCCGAAGCTCATGTCCATGATCTCGATGGGGTTTCCCTCCCCCGCCGTATAGTTGATGCCTTCACCGCGCTCGAGGACGCGCAGCGTCTTACCGAAAGGGCTGGTGAGGGTCTGTACGTGGGGATCACCCGACTCGGCCATGACCCAGGAGGCGGCCACGGCCTCGTCGATGGACACCTCCCCGTCGACGCCGCCGGCGACCGTGACGATTGCGCCGTCCGGAGCGGCCTCCAGCGCGCTCAGCGGGATTGTCGCCCGCTCGCCCGTCGCGGAAATCAGCATGCCCGCGCTCGGGGCGGTCTCCTCCAGCGAGGCAACCGTGAAACCGTCCATCGACGCCTGCAAGGCGCGCACGGGGTCCAGTTCCACGACGGTCATGCGGGCACCGAGCGCCGCGCCGAAACGCGCGCAGCCGCGGCCCACATCGCCGTAGCCGATGACGACGACGCTCATCCCCGCCACGGGCGCGCCGACGCCACGCGGGTCGATCAGATCCAGGATCGTCGTCCAGCACGACTGACCCGTCCCGTAGGCGTTGTCAAACAGGGTCTTTGACCGCGCATCGTTCGAGGCCAGAACCGGAATGCGCAGGTCGAAAGAACGCAGGGGGCGCAGCCCCGAAGTGGTCTCCTCCGCCGCGCCGACCAGCGCGTCCAGAACGCCCGGGCAGCGCTCCGTATCGTGTGCCAGGCGGATCAGGTGAGAGCCGTCGTCCAGCAGGAATTCGCTGCGCTGAGCCAGGAAATCGCGCGCGAGCTGCCACTCTCGCTCGCGGGACGCGCTCGAGTCCGCGAACACGGGGATGCCAGCGTCGCGCAGGCGGGCCGCGACGTCCTCGCGGGTTTCCGACGCCCAGCCGAAGACGCTCACGCGCGCCCCGGCCTCGGCGAGCATGAGGGCCAGGGCCGCCGTCTTCGGCTCCAGGACGAGAGAAAGCCCCACGCTCCTGCCCGCAACCAGGGGAGCCAGGGTGCGTGCCGCCGCCTCGGTGACGGGCATGTGGGTGCGCGCCCACTCGATGCGTCCCTCGTCGCCGGGGCCCGTGATGGTGCGCCCGTCGGGGGTGACGACCGCGCGGAAGGTGCCTCCGGGTGCCAGGACCGTGATGGCCCCGGGCCTGGGGGTCGCGTCCTCCTCGAGCGCGAAGGCGACCGGGGACGAGGCCGGGGTCCCCTCGGCGTCTGACAGCGGGCGCACGTGCGCACCGAACGCGCTCAGCAGGGTGGCCAGCGTCGGGTCGTCCGTCGCGAAGGAACGCCCCGCGATGAGCATATTCGTAGCCCGCGCGTAGGCGCGTAGCAGCAGCTGAGCGGCGAGGGGATCCAGGGCGGGGTTCATGCGTCAAACGTAGCAACTGCGGTGCCTGCGCGTCCCCGCGGGTATGCGCGAGGACCCTCAAATACCTGCCCGCGGGTATACAAAAGGGACCGGGCCCTGCGGCCCAGCCCCTTTCGTCAGATCACTTGCCGAGCTTGTCCTTGGCCTTGTCGGCAACCTCTTCAGCCTTGTCCTTAGCTTCCTCAGCCTTGTCCTTGGCAGCGTGGGCGGCTTCCTTGGCCTTGTCCTTAGCCTCGCCAGCCAGTTCGGTGAGCTTGTCCTTGGCTTCCTCGGCCTTCTCCTTGGTCGCGTCGACGACCTTCTCGATGTTCTCTTCAGTCTGCTTCTTCAGATCTTCCAGACCCATGGTGCCCTCCTTGGAGTAATGCCGTTCTGACAGTCAGAACGGATAAAACCGATCCTATCGGTCATATGCCCATGTGTCGTGAGGTGTGGGAACAAAATTCCACATGCCGATAAATGATTGACATAGTGCCGTGAGGAGGGGAGATTTCCGCCGTCTCTGTCGACGTGTCGGGGGACTCTCAGGGGGCAACCAGGGCAGCCCCTCATGGAAGTGAGATGTGCCTCGGGAATAACGTGGAGGCATGACTGAGAACAACGCGGGCCTGGTGACCCGAGCACTAACGAAGACATACATGCGCGGAAACACTCCCGTCCACGCGCTGGCGGGTGTCGACCTGACGCTCCCGCAGGGCACGCAGGTCGCGATCATGGGTCCCTCCGGCTCCGGTAAGACGACCCTCCTGCATTGCCTGGCGGGCGTGCTGCGCCCCAGCTCCGGGTCGATCACCCTGGATGGCGAAGAGATGACGACCATGTCGGAACGCGCCTTGTCCACCCTGCGTCTGCGCCGCTTCGGCTTCGTGTTCCAGGACGGCCAGCTCCTGCCTGAGCTGCCCACGCAAGAGAACATCGCGATGCCCCTCATGCTGGCGGGCACACCCAAATCGGAGGCTATCGCTCGGGCTCGCGAGATCCTCGCGAACCTCGGCCTCGACGGTGCCGGCCCCTATCGCCCCGGCCAGCTCTCGGGCGGCCAGGCCCAGCGCGTCGCCATCGGTCGTGCGCTCGCCACCAACCCCTCGGTGATTTTCGCCGACGAACCCACGGGAGCCCTCGACCAGGCGACCGGCGGCGAGGTCATGTCCCTCCTGACCAGCGCCTGCACCTCCACGGGCGCATCCCTCGTCCTCGTCACCCACGACCCGGCGGTCGCCGCGCGCCTGCCGCACACGATCCACGTGCGTGATGGCCGCGTTTCCCTCGAGGGACGAGGCAGTGGCGCGCCCAGCCCGGCCCCGGCCTCGTCGGGAACGACCCCGGGTGCCTCCACGGTGGCCGGCGTGGCGGGCCAGGGGGTGGCCCGATGAGCGCGGTGCGCACAGCCGCCGGGGCGCTCCTGCGGTCGCGCGACCGGGCGACGAGTGTCCTGACGGTCGCGGCCTTCGCCCTGCCGCACGCGTTCCTGCTCGCGGTGACGGGCGGCGTCATGGCTTTCGGGGCGCGGGCGGCTGAGGCTGCGGCCTCTGGCACGGGCGACGATCCTTCGACCCTGGATGGGATGGGTCCCTTCTACGTGATTCTTGCGTACTTCGCGGCGACCCTGCTCATCGTCCCCATCATTTCGATGGGGGCTGCGGCCGCGCGCCTGGGCATGAGCAGGCGCGAGCGCGACCTGGCGGTCCTGAGGCTCATGGGCCTGGCACCTGGGGCGACGAAGCTCGCCTGCATCCTCGAGACCTGCGTGTTCGCGGTCGGCGGCGGCGTTGTCGGTTCGATCCTCTACGCGGTCACGCTGCCCGCGTGGGGTGCCCTGTCCTTCCAGGACCGCCCGATGGGGGTAGGCGAGATGTGGGTGGGAGTCATCGCCCTCCTCGCCGAGGGCCTCGCCATGATCCTCTTGGCTTCCCTGTCCTCATGGCTGGCCATGCGTAAGGTTGCCATCACGCCCCTGGGCGTCGCACGGCGCGACCGTGCCGACCGGGTCAGCGCGGTTGGGCCGATCATTGGCCTGGTCCTCCTCGTCGTGTGGCTGACCGTCGGTGCCCTCGCGATGAACCTCGGCACCGCCATCGGCATGGCCGTGTTCATGGGCTTCATGGGCGCGATCTTCCTCATCATCAACCTGGTGGGCGTGTGGTCGATCAGCCTCATGGGCCGACTCATGGCCTCCATGGCGCGTACCCCCCAGATGATGGTGGCGGGGCGTCGCATGGCCGACGATCCGCGCGCCGTGTGGCGCTCCTTCGGGGCGGTGGCCCTCGTGGGGTTCCTCGTCGGCATCATGTATCCGGCCACAAGCGCGATTTCGATGAGCGGGGATGGCATGGACGAGGTCGGGCGCATCGTCATGGGCGACATCAACAGGGGCATGATGCTCACCTTCGCGATCACCCTCGCCCTGGGTGCCGTGTCGACCGCAGTCAACCAGTCGATCCGCGTCCTCGACTCCGCCGACCAGGTGCGGGCACTGTCCTACATGGGCTCCCCGAACGGCTTCATGGACCGCAGCCGCCGACTCGAGGTCGCGATCCCCGCGTTCGTCATGATCGTCGGCTCAATGCTGCTCGGCATGGTGTTCCTGTCGCCGCTGCTCGCGGCTGACGGAGCCAAGGGGGTCCTCGTCGCCCTCGCCTCCGCATTCGTGGGCGTCCTGCTCATCGTCGCCGCCTCCGAGGCGACCGTACCCCTGCGCCGCCGCATCCTGTCTAGCGTGCGCGAGGGACGCGAATAACGCGCTGCGTCCTTGTGTCGAATAACTGGCCACGGCCTCGTCCCCCTATCGACGAGGCCGTGGCCGCCCGAGCGACGATCCGCACAATTGCAGTGTCAAACCCCGACAGCGAGCGTCTGGTCGGGCATACCATGGAGCTGTATCGGAACGTACGACCTCAACGCAGGGCGTGCGCTTATTCTGTTGTGTTTCCCCTTCGTCGGTGAAGGGCACGGACACGAGCGTGGCATGTGAGTGGCCAGCGTTCCGGTTGATGCAGAGATCACTCCAATGCGAACGAAGAGGTTCGACGATGACCAACAACGCTATTGGCTCGATGCCCGGCACGATACCTGAACAGATGACGGCGACGGGAATGAAGCAGCCGCCTTCCTTCACGCTTGTGTGGTCGAGCGCGGGCCCGGGTTGCGCTCCCGTGCCTGCCCACCACGTTCGGAGAAAGCCGCGAATCCCCAAGATCTGGCTCATCTTTGCGCTCATCACAACCCTGGTCATCGTGAGCCCGACCATCCTGAAATTCTTGCTCGACTTGCAGCCAGGGGATCACACTGACAACGGTGACGGAACATACTGGCTATACGGGCTGTACTTGGTCTTCGTTCTATTTACGGCCCCACCGCTGGTGGCTCTGACGTTGTGTGTCGCGATCACTGAGGGCGTCATGTGGATAATAGACGAATGGCGGATACACGGTATAACCGTCCGCCTATGGCTTCTGCCCTTGCTCGTCGTCGCTACGTTGATGGGTGGGGTCATGTACTGGTTGCATAGTCTGAATCTTCTCTTCATATGACGGAGACAGAATCGGTGTACGGGAGGGGTAGTGTCCTCGCGACAACGAAGCGAAGTCCGCGCTCAGCAGCGTGAGGTTACCCCGGCCTCGTCGCAGGTCGTGAGCACCCGGTCCTGCGGTCGGGCACAATGGAGACATGACGATCCCCACCGACCCCACGCGCTACGTGGGCGCTGACCTGCGCCTGGCCGCCATCGACATGGACGGCACCCTCCTCGACGACGACAAAAACTTCCCGCCCGGCATGGATGAACTCCTCGATCTGATGGACGAGCGCGGCGTCACCTTCGCGCCCGCGTCAGGGCGCCAGGTGTGGACCCTCATCGACATGTTCCCCGGTCGCCCCGGCATGACGGTCATCGGTGAGAACGGCGGCATCGTCATGCGCGACGGCGTCGAGGTCTCCTCCAGCCCCGTCGACGCCCCCACCGTGCGCGAGGTCATCCGCCTGGTCCGCGAGGCCACGTCGGGCCCTGACGGGATCGACGGCGGCCTGGTCATGTGCGGCAAGCAATTCGCCTACGTCGAGCGCACCGACGACCTCTTCGTCGAGGGCGTCGCCCCCTACTACCACCGCACCCAGTGCGTCGAGGACCAGGAGGCCGTCATCGACGCCATCGAGGCCGGGCAGATCGACGACGCGATCGTCAAGCTGGCGGTCTACGCCATCGGCCCGGTCGGCGTGCTCGCGGAGGCGACGCTGGCGCACTTCGCCGACACCCACCAGTACGCGATCTCCGGCGCGAACTGGGCCGACCTGCAGATTCGTGGTGTCGACAAGGGGAGCGCCGTGCGCGACCTACAGCGTTTCCTCGGCGTGGATCGCTCCCAGACCGCGGTCTTCGGCGACGCCGGCAACGACCTGTCGATGATGAGCGAGGGCGACCTGTCTTTCGCGATGGCGAACGCCTCGCAGGACGTCATCGAGGCCGCGCGCTTCATCGCGCCTTCCAATAACGAGGCCGGGGTTGCCCAGGTGCTGCGCGCTCTCCTTGGGTGAGTGCATCTTGCGCGGGTCCTCCCTCTTCGATAGTCTCAATTCTTGAAAGAATTTTCGGAAAGGGGATGTGGGGGCTCTTCACAGCATCGTTGTCTGTGCTGCGCATTTGTGGCACACCAGTCGAGAGACGGATTGTCACCGCATGTCAGTGCAACAGAGGAGGAACTCGATGAGCATGCCTTATCCTCAGCAGCCTGTGGGACAGCCCGCGGTTCCCTACGTGCCCGGACAGCCCGTGGTTCCCTACGTGCCCGGACAGCCCGTCTATCAGGGGGTACCCCAGGGGTATTCGACTGCGCCGCAGGGATTTGCACCGGGCTATGCGCCCGTGCCTCAAGGGCCTGTGACGCGGAAGGTGAACTGGGTATCGATCATCTTAGGTGTTGTCGGGTGGACCCTCATCGGCCTGACGGTGCTGGCCATGTGGATGGCCCTGCGAGCTAGCGCGTCCGATCCTGACCCGAGTGGCAAAGAAATAATCGGCTTCTTTCCGCTCTTCGCCATGATTTTTATTGGCCCGGTGAATCTCGCCGGTGGCATTATTGGAATCGTGGGGGCTACGGGGGCGCCGAAGGTTCGAAAGCTCAACTGGCTGGGAATCCTTCTCAACGCAAGCCCCTACGTTATGTTCGGTGTCTTGATGTTCGCGCTGATGCTTTTCGCGTAGGTCGCTGAGGCGAGGCTCAGCCCACGCGTCCAACAATGTTTGTGGGTGCATGCCCACCGTCGGCGTACTCGCGAGGGCGTGCGGCTGCGCTGGAATTTCCGCGATGATCACCTCATGAAGGAGCGATTGTGACAATGTCGGATTCTCGTGCCCGGAACTCAAACACCTATCCGAGCGGAGGATATCAGGGCGGGATGCCCGCGGCTCCCTACGCGCCCGGGCAGGCTGCGCCGCAGGGAGCCAACCCGTACCAGGCTGCTGGTCCCTACCAGGGGTATCCGCAGTCCTACCCGGTCGGCCCCCAGGTGCAGATGCTCCCACGGGTCAACTGGGTGTCCATTGCTTGCGGGGCGGCGGTGTGGGCGCTGCACCTGACAACCTATCTGGGGCTTTGGCTGCTGACCAGCACGGAATTTGGGAAGGCCCATCACTCAGTCTTACGTTTCGTCGGCTTTATTCCGCAGATGACACTTTCGGTCATGGTTCCCCTCAACATGACTGGCCTGATCATCGGGATCATGAGGCTCTCGGATCGGTCGAGGAAGTGGCGGTTGAATTGGCTGGGGATCGTCCTCAACGTGAGTCCATATATCTATTTCGCAATCTGTTTTATCATCTGGGTGATGAATGGCAGCACGCACTAGATATAAGGGCAAGGAGCAGTGAATGACTGTGCCGATCAACAATCCTCAGCCGGACAGCTACGGAGATAGTGTGCCGTATCAGGGGAGTATGCCCTACCAGAGTGGCGGACTCTATCCGGGTGATGGGTTCTACCAGGGCGGTGTCCCCTACCAGAATGGCGGGTTTTACCAGGGTGGCGGACCCTACCAGAATGGCGGGTTCTACCAGGGTGGCGGACCCTACCTGGGATACCCTCAGACCTATGTCGCCCAGCCCCAGGTAAGTTTCCCTCCGCGGGTCGACCGGGTCAGCATCTCCTGTGGAATCGCAGGGTGGGTCGTCATTGTTCTGGCTCTCCTGGCCACATGGCTGTCCTCCAACGCGGATTGGACGCAGGACTCTGTGAGTGGGGAGTTGATCATCTCTCTCTACTTGGTCATTGCCTGGATGCTGGTTGTTCCCCTGAATCTGATTGGTGGGATCACAGGGTTGATTCGTCTGCTCGACAGGTCTGGGAACTGGAGGCTCGCGTGGCTGGGACTCATCCTGAACGTCAGCCCGCTTTTCATCACAGGAGTGATCAACTCCTTTCATTCGGCGTAGCGAGCGCGCAGTACCAGGGGCAGGGATAGTATCCTCAGCCGAACGTGGGCACATTGCAGTAGACCGTCACGCGAAGGAGAGACAATGAGCGCACCACGCAATCGTCCCTATTCCGGATATCCGGGGTATCAGCAGCCCAGGTTTTCCCAGCAGGAGAAACTGCGGGGAAGCGACAAGGTTGCGCTCTGGTGCGGAGTCGCGGGATGGATCATGATTATCCTCTTGCTTGCCTGCGGATTCGTACTCTACGCGGCTTCTGTCAACGGTGAACACTCCGAGTACGCCGGGCTTTCCTTCATCGTCCCTTTCATTTTCGGTGGAAGCTTCCTGGGAATCGTGAACCTCGTGGGTTTTCTCGCGGGATTCATCGGCATTGGGTCGAGTGTGACGCCGCGTCAGCGGTCGTGGTGCCGACGAGGGATCATCCTGAACGCGGCCCCGTGGGTCATTGTCGGCGTTGCCTATGTCCTGATCGACGTGTGGGTGCGGATAAGCATCTCGTCGTATTGAGCGCTGCCGATACCGCGAAAACGAAAGGATAGTAAGAAACATGAGCATCCCGAATCAGCCCGTGAATCCTTTCTCGGCACATGCGAAGCAAGAGGTGGACTCTCAGCAGCCGGGTCCGGTCTATCAGGGATATCCCCAGAACGACCAGAGCTTTCATCAGGGGATGACATGTCAGTCGAAGAAACCTCGTAGCGCCGCGTTTGGATTCGCCACGTTCTTTGTAGTGATCGGGTTTGTCATTATGTTGTCTCCCGTGTTATCGGCGATCTTCGTCGGGATGATTCCCGGTGACCACGGTGACAGTGGCGATGCGCTGGGATGGCTGCCCGTCCTATTCCTCTTCTGGGTGGCCCCCTGGGGCCTTCTGATGGTGATCATCGGTGGCATTATCGCGATAATTAGATACTTCTCTTCGCGATGAAACGTATCGGAGGGCACGCACAGCGACGCCCGGGTCAGCGACGCCCGGGTCAGCGACGCCCGGGTCAGCGACGGCTAACGCGCACCGAACACATGGGGNNNCCCGCCCCCCCCCCCCCCCCCCCCCCCCCCCCCCCCAGAGGCGCAAGAACCTCAGAGCATCAGCGCTCGGAGGTAGCCTTCTCGGCGTCCGTCTCCGGCACGAAGGAATCCGTGTCCAGATCCGCCCAGTACTCCTCGGCCCACGGATCCTCGATCGGCTGCGAACGCTTCCAGAGGATGTAGCCCGCACCGGCGGTCGCGCCGACCAGGGCAGTCAGGCCAACAGCGCGCAGGAAACGGCACTTGCGGCGCTTGCGGGTGGGCGTCGCCAGGGCGGCGGCCGACACCTCGGAGGCGCGGCGTGCGCGATCAGACAGCGAACCGCGTGCCGACAGGGCGGCACCCGCCTGGTTCACGGCGAGGGACGCGCGCGGCAGGTAATCCTCCACCAGGTGCTCGCGGGCGTTCTCAATCGCGGGGCCGGCGTGCGCGGCAGCGGCCTGCGCGCGTGCTGCAGCGTTCTCAATCGCGGGAGCTGCGTGCTCGATCGCGCTTGTCAGTGCAGCCTGGGCACGGGGAGCGGCCCAATCGACGCCCTGGTTCGCCAGATCGGCAGCCCGAACGGCAACCTTCCCGGCGTAAACGGCGGCAGCGTCGCGAAGCTGCTCAGAGGTAGCGCGCAGCTTATCTGCATCGAAAGTCGGCGAGGTAGCCATGTTGTCTCCGATCCTGTCCATATTAACGGGGGCGCACATGCGCCACTCACGTCCTATTGTGCTACATCCGTCTGTGATGTGCAGCCCACTAGTCGGCGTGAGCTGAACGACCGTCAGGAAACACACAGGAAAAGATGACACCATTGTCAACATGAAAGCTATTCTGCACACCACCGCCGGAGACATCACCGTCGAGCTGTTCCCGAACCACGCTCCCAACACCGTCACCAACTTCGTGACGCTGGCCAAGGGCGAGCGCGAATGGGTCGACCCCAAGACCGGTCAGAAGACGTCCCGTCCCCTCTACGACGGCACCATCTTCCACCGCGTGATCCCCGGCTTCATGATCCAGGGTGGCGACCCCCTCGGCACCGGCACCGGCGGCCCCGGCTACCAGTTCAACGACGAGATTCACCCCGAGCTGAACTTCAACGAGCCCTACCTGCTTGCCATGGCCAACGCCGGCAAGCGCATGGGTCGCGGCACCAACGGCTCCCAGTTCTTCATCACCGTGGCCCCCACCCCGTGGCTGCTCGGCAACCACACGATCTTCGGCAAGGTCGTCGATGAGGCCTCCAAGCGCGTCGTCGACGCCATCGCCACCACCCCCACGGGCGCGAACGACCGCCCCGTGACGGAGCAGGTCATCAACTCGATCGAGATCGTCGACTGACCTTTTCTCTTGTCAGTGACGAGGCCGGGGCCGCCCCCGCTGCTCAGCGCAGTTGGCGGGATGAGGGACCCCGGCCTCGTCCCTTACCCACGAATGAAAGGGACGCTATGAGCCTGCCGAGCTACGGTCAGCGGTCCGACCCGCGGGCCGCCCCCGACTGTCCGCGCCACCCGGGCGTGCGCAGCGTCGACTACTGCAAGCGCTGCAACCGGCCAATGTGCGTGGACTGCTTAATTCCGACCGAGGTGCGCTCGATCTGCGTGGACTGCACATCCTCGAAGCGCGGATGGGTGCGCCAGGCGTCGCGCGCGGCGCAGATGGGTGCCCCGGTCGTCACCTACGCGATGATGGCGATCTGCATCCTCATGTACCTGGCGACCTGGGTGTTCCCCTCCCTCAAGTCGTCTCTCGCGTTGGTTCCGCTCTTCCTCATGTCGCGCCCGTGGACGATCCTGACGGGCGCGTTCCTGCACGGCGGGCTGCTGCACATCCTGTTCAACATGCTCTCCCTGTACTGGGTGGGTCGCGCGATCGAACCCGTCCTGGGCTGGTGGCGTTTCCTCACCGTCTACCTGGTGAGTGCGCTGGGTGGATCCGCCTTCATCCTCGCCTGGTGCCTCATTCAGCCGTCGGAAATCCTCGTGGGCACGGTGGGGGCGTCGGGCGCTGTGTTTGGCCTCTTCGGCGCTGTGTTCGTCCTGCAGCGATTGGGGGGTGCCGATACGACGCCGATCCTGACGCTGCTGGGCATCAACCTGGTGTACGGTTTCTTGGCCAGCGGCATCTCGTGGCAGGCGCACATCGGGGGCGCGGTCGCCGGCGTGGCCGCTACGTGGGTGCTTGCACGCCTGGCTCGCCCGCGCTCGGGCATCACGGAGGCGGCGCAGAATCGTCGACAGCTTCTGGTGGCTCTCGGCATGATCGCGGGTATCGTCGCGCTCAACGCTCTGGTGTTCCGCCTCCTTGTCGAGGTCTATGGCGCGTAATCGGGGTGTCGTCGCCTCTGCAGGGCCTCGGCACGTCTTCTGAGGATGACCTAACATAGGGAGGGTCCGGCACAGTGCCGGACCCTCCCTCATGCGCCCCACAGGAGACACCATGACCAGCCCCTGGGACCTGTACGACCAGCTCATCGACGAGATCCCCTCCGACATCATCGTCACCCAAATCCATACCGACGGCAAGTGGCGCCGCGTCGCCTCCAGCGACGACGGTGTCGGCATGGCCTTCGGCATGAACGTCCAATCACGGCCTCGTATAGCGGACGACCCCTCCGAGCTGGTCGGTCGCCCCCTGCGCGACGTCGCCGCCCTGGCCAAATCCTGGAACTTCGAGGACGCAGGCATCGGCATGGCTGCCATCAACGCCTACCACTCCCACCCCGAGGTCGCCCTCGCCCGAGGATTCACCCCCTGCGAAGAAAACAACTGGGCGCGCACCTTCCACCCCTACGCGCCCCTCGTCGCTGGCAAGCGCGTCGCCATCATCGGACACTTCCCCTTCGCGGCCGCAGCCATGCCCGACGCCGCCGAACTCAACATCCTCGAACGCAACCTCTTCGAGGGCGACTACCCCGATTCCGCCTGCGAATACCTGCTCCCCGACATGGACTACGTCTTCATCTCCGGCTCCGCCTTCGTCAACAAAACCATGCCGCGCCTCCTCACCCTCGCCTCGAACGCCCACACCGTCGTCCTAGGACCCTCCACGCCCGCGTCCCCCGCGCTCCTTCACGCCGGCGCCACGACCGTCATATCCTTCGCCAGCGCCCACCCCGCGCGCCTCGAAGACGGCCTCGCCGGACGCTCCCTCCGGGGCATGTACGACGCCGGCATGCGCGTCCAGCTCAGCCGAGCATAATCACCCGGCCAGCCACGGCCTCGTCCATACGCGAAGTGGGGCGTCCCGGCAACAACCGGAACGCCCCACACTCACGTTTCACGCGAAACGACGCACGCTCAGCGCCAACGCAACGTCATCAGGAAACCCACCATCATCGTGCCCAAGCCCACCGCAATATTCCACTGACCGATCTTCGGAATCGGGTACACGCCCTGGGAAATGTAGAACACGACAACCCACAGCAGACCCACAATCATGAGCGTCACGAACGTCGGAGCCCACCAGACCGGGCTGAGCGGAATACCATCCGTCCAATTCTTGATCTCGGTATCGTCCTCGACCTCATGCCCATTCTTCTTGCGCTTTTTCGATTCGGCCACGTCGGGTCCTTTCTACTGGCCCGCGCGGGAAGACAAACCGCCCGGCGGTGATGAATTAGTCGATACTCTAGCGTAGTCTCGGACATAGGAAGTACCCAAACGCAGCGCCACAGAAAGAGAGAATGATGCAGCCACGCAAGGTCCGCCACACGGCCGCCATCCTCGCCGTCACCATCGCCTCCGGCCTGCTCTTCTCCATCTCCTCCCTCAACGAACGCAAAAACCCCGCCGGGACCTCGGACCTCACAACCCTCGTGCACACCCGACAAGCCCAGGTCGCCGCCCTCGACGCCGAGGTCGGTGCCCTTGACGCGCAGATACAAAACTTCTCCACCTCCCAACCCGGCGCGCCCACCCCCGACGAAGACGCCTTCACCGCCAAATCCACGCGCCCCGTCTCCGGTCCCGGCGTCCAAATCACCCTCAACGACGCGCCCCCCGGACGCATCCCCGCCGGCGCAACCCCCAACGACCTCGTCATCCACCAGCAGGACATCGAAGACACCATGAACGCCCTGTGGGCTGGCGGCGCTGAAGCCATGACAGTCCAAGGCGTACGCATCACCAACCGAACCATCATCCGATGCATCGGAAACGTCATCCTGGTCGACGGAACCAGCTTTTCTCCGCCCTTTGTGATTCAAGCAATCGGTGATCCTGACACCCTGCGCGCGACGGTTACTGCAAACCCACGTATGGTGAATTATCAGGCTTATGTGTCAAAGTACGGCCTCGGGTGGGACATGCAGACCAAAGACTCCCTAAGCTTCGCGCCTGCAACAACCTCGCTCACCGTCAACTATGCAACCGTGGAGGAAACGAATGGGTGAACACATCGCTCGAGCCGTTCCGACAAAGAAAAAGAGCTCCAACATCTTCTGGAACATCGTCGGCGTCATCGGCGAGCTGCTCATCACCTTCGCGTTCGTCATCGGCCTGTTTTCCGTGTGGCAGCTCTACTGGACAACCTACCAGGTCGCCGGCCAGGTCACCCAGACCATTGCCTCGTACGAAGAAGAACACCAGCCCTCCAAGCGCACCCAAGGCGAGACACGAACGGACGCACCCCCCGAGTTCACGCGCGAGGTTGCATCCGGCGAGGTCTACGGCCTCGTCCACGTACCCACCTGGGACTGGATGAAGATCCCGCTGGCCGAAGGCACCACCTCCTACGTCCTCGACCAAGGCTGGGCCGGCCACTACGACATGACCACCCAACCCGGCGGCGTCGGCAACTTCTCCGTCGCCGGCCACCGCCGCACCTACGGCAACAACTTCCGCTGGATCGACCGCCTCACCCAGGGTGACAAGGTCATCGTAGAAGTCGACGACCGCTACCTCGTCTACTCTATGGTCTCCTCCGAGATCATCGACGCCACCGACCCCACGCAGATGCGCGTCGTCGCCCCCGTCATCGACGACCTCTCCTGGTCCAAAACCCCCACCGAGCGTTGGATGACCATGACAACGTGCCACCCCGAATACGGCAACTGGCAGCGCTACATCGTTCACCTCAAGTTCGAATCCTGGACCCCCAAGGACACGGGCGTCCCCGCCGAACTCGTCGACGAACCCACGAACTAAAGGACCCCACATGTACGCATGGATCTTCCGCCACCTGCCCGGCCCCACCTGGTTCAAAGTCATCGAATCCCTGGCCCTCATCGCCGCGGCCATCGCCGCCCTCTTCACCTGGGTCTACCCCTGGGTCCAGTCCTACCTGGAACTGGGACAGTCCTCCGTCGGCGGCGCCTGAGCCACCCGCTTGTGGATGGGACGAGGCCGGGGACACCCCGGCCTCGTGTCGTATCCGCGGGCGTTGAGCGGGGTCGCGAACCGTGGATGTGGGAATTTCTGCTCGGCTGTGCCCACGGGTGCGGGGTCGGTCTCCCACCTCTCATTCGTGAATGCGTCGCCGCTTTCCACGCCTCCGCTTTCCGCACCGCACCGCCCGTTTGTCGGACAGCGGTCGCGCGCCCACTGTGGGAGCGCCCTACGATGGAGGCCGGAGAAAGGGGCCACGGCCTCGTACATGAAAGGACCGGCGATGGCACGAATCCTCTGCGTCGACAACTACGACTCGTTCGTCTTCACGATTGTGGGCTACCTGCGCCACCTGGGCGCTGTTGTGGACGTCGTGCGTAACGACGTCGTGGATCCCGCGTGGTTCGAAGCCGGCTACGACGGCGTCCTCATTTCCCCCGGACCCGGCGACCCCAAGAGCGCCGGCGCGTCCCTGCAGACTATTGCCGACTGCGCCGAGCGGGAGATCCCGATGCTGGGCGTGTGCCTGGGCCATCAGGCCCTGGGCGAGCTGTTCGGCGCGACCGTGGGGCACGCACCCGAACTCATGCACGGCAAGACCTCCGTCATCACCCACGACGGGCGCGGCGTGTTCGAAGGCGTCCCCTCGCCGCTGACTGTCACCCGCTATCACTCCCTCACGATCGACCCCGCGACCATGCCCGACGAACTCGAGGTCTCCGCGAGCACCGAATCCGGCATCATCATGGGCGTGCGCCACCGCTCCCTGCCCCTCGAAGGCGTCCAGTTCCACCCCGAGTCCGTCATGACACAGTCCGGGCACCTCATGTTCGCCAACTGGCTGGCCGCCTGCGGCGACACTGACGCGCGGGAGCGGGCGGTGTCCCTGAAGCCCGTCGTCGCGGAGCGCTTCAAGCTGTAGGGGGCGCGTCGCCAGCCCACTGGCTGGACACGTTCAGTGAGTACAGCCGCGACGTCGGCGGTATTGAAGGCATACCGTCGGTGTGCTTGCTTGTGGGTGGCCGCATGCGGATAGGAAATGACGTCACGGATAGGTTACGAGCATGCGGATAGGCTAATAACCTATCCGCGAACGCATAACCTATCCACGTAGGCGCAACCTATCCGCGTAGGGGCGGGCCCGGTGCGGAAACATCGTCGTCCTGTGCATCCGCCGACGAGGCCGTGGCCGGGATCGTGGCAACTCGTGATCTCTGAGTGGAGTGTGAACCCGCTAGACGGAGACTGGGCCTTCTGGGTCGAGCGTGAGCCTTCTGGGTCGAGCGTGGGCGACCCCGCCCACGCTCGACCCAGCGGGTTAACGTGCGCATCAGGGGGTTCAACCGCCGGTGAGCAGGCTAAGGCTCCCAATTAGGCGTCCCGTGTGCGTGGAGAATCGCGAGGACGCGCAGGCGCCGCGTGGAACCCGCATAGCTGTCACGGCCTCGTATTCGCACTGAAGGCCAGAACAGTCCTCGCAAGCCGCCCGAATGACGCACCGAAGCTCAAGACAGTCCGCGCACACTGCGCGAATCCCGCCACGGCCTCGTACCCGCCCTGACCATTGCACGCGGCCCGTACCGACGCGGGAACTATGCCACGGCCTCGTACCCGCCCTGGGAGCCGTGACAGGGGCGCATGCACGCGGAGCGGAACCCACCCCGCACACGACGGGTCCGCACCCCGCACGCAAGGCCAGCATCGCATACGACAGGGCCCGTACCCCAGGAGGAATCCTGTCGGTGCGGGCCCTGATCGTTGGGTGAGTCGGACTACTTCTTGGTAGAGGGCGACGGGCTGGGCGTCGGGAAAATGGAACCCTTCGAGACCTTGAGCTTCACAGTCGAGTTCTTGTCCACCTTCGAACCCACGCCGGGTTCAACGGCGGTGACCTGACCGGCGGGCTGGGTACCGGTGACTTCCTCGACGGTCACGGTCAGGCCCAGGGCCTTGAGCTGCGCCTCAGCGTCCTCGCGGCCGATGCCGACGACGGAGGGGATCTCCACCTGTGCGGCCTTGCCACTGGACACGGACACGGCGATGCTGGTGCCCTTCTTGACCTTGGAGCCGCTATCGGGATCCTGCTCGACGATACGGTCCTTCTCCTTGTCGGAGTCGACGGTCGACACGTTGCCGAGCTCCAGGCCGACTGCCTTGAGGGCGCTGCGCGCCTGGTCCTGGCTCATACCCGACAGGTCGGGGACCTCAACCTGGTCGGAACCGGAGGACAGGTAGGCGGTGATTGTCTGACCGGCCTTGACCTTCGAGCCGGGGGAGGGGTTGGTCTGCGCGACCTTGCCCTCGGGCACGGTGTCGGAAGCGACTTTACTGGAGTTGACATCCCACTTCAGGCCCAGCGCCTCGACGGCCTTACGGGCGTCGTCGGGACTCATACCGACCAGGTTGTCGGGCAGGGTGACCGAGTCGGGGCCGGACGAGATAGTGACGCGCACGGTGGCGCCCTTCTCGGCCTGGGTGCCGCCTGCAGGGTCGGTTGAGGCGACCGAGTCCTTGTCGACGGTATCGGAAGCGACCTTGTCGGGGTTGAGTTCCCACGTCAGGCCGGCGGCTTCGATCTGGGACTTTGCGTCTGCTTGAGACAGTCCAACGACGTTGGGGACGGCGACGGTCTCCGGCTCAGCGGCGCTGCGGCTCAGCGCCCAGACGCTGCCGCCGATGAGGAGCAGCGCGATGGCGACGAGGGTCGCGATGATCGCGGTGCGGCGCTTGCGGGCAGCGGCAGCATTACTCGTCCCATCGTCGTCGGAGGAGACGGCGGGCAGCGACGTTGACGTCGATGTCGGGGGGGTCCCTGCCGCGGACGTGCTCACCGTGGAGGTGGTCGTCGGTGCTGCGGCGCGCGCACCGACGAGGCCGGCTGCGGGCAGCACCTCGGTCGCCCACGAGTCGGCAGGCGGGGCGCCCACGTCCATGCCGCGTGCAACGCGCTGTAGGTCCGAGAGCATCGCGGTGGCGCTCGGGTAGCGGTCGTCGCGGTTCTTCGCGAGCGCCTTGAGGACTACTCGGTCCAGGGAATCCGGGATGTCGGACAGGATCGACGAGGGGGTGGGTGGGATCTGCTCGACGTGCTGGTAGGCGACGGCGACGGCCGAGTCGCCCTTGAAGGGCGGGCGGCCCGTCAGCAGCTCGAAGAGCACGACGCCCGTCGAGTACAGGTCGGAGCGCTCGTCCACGGTCTCACCGCGCGCCTGCTCGGGGGAGAGGTACTGCGCGGTGCCGACGACGGCGTTTGTCTGCGTCATGGTGGCCTGCGAGTCGGTCAGGGCACGGGCGATGCCGAAGTCCATGACCTTGACCTTGCCGTCCGACGTCAACATGATATTGCCCGGCTTGATGTCGCGATGCACCAGGTGGTTGTCGTGCGAGTACTGCAGGGCGGACAGGACACCCGACACGATCTCGATGGCTTCGTTGATCGGGACGGCCGTGCCGTCGGAGATCAGCTCCTTGACGGTGTGCCCCTCGACGTACTCCATGACGATGTAGGGGATCGCGATGGACCGGTTGGTCGCGTCCGAGACGATTTCTTCGCCGGTGTCGTAAACGGCGACGATGTTTGGGTGATTCAGCGACGCTGCCGACTGAGCCTCGCGGCGGAACCGCGCCTGGAAGATGGAGTCCAACGCCAGGTCGCGTCGTAGCATCTTGATGGCGACGACGCGCGACAGGCGAGTGTCGAAGCCCAGGTGAACTTCGGCCATTCCGCCTCGCCCGATGAGCGAGCGGACCTCATATCGGCCAGCTAGACGGTGGGCCATGGGCTGTGCCATGTCCTAACCTCCTCGGTGATGGTTGCCCCCGCGTTGCTTGGGATGAGGGAGCTCAGCATGGATTTGATCGTAAAGGCTGCAAGTACGGTCAGCGCGATCACGATGAGTGCGATGACCGCAATGCGGATTAATTTCTTAGATGCAGGGACCGGCGGGGCAACGACACTACGCGAGTAGGCGGTCTTCGCTGCTGGGCGCTTGTGCTCGGTGGTTCGGGCGTCAAGTTTGTGCCAGTGCGGTCCGCCCGAGTCCTTCTTGGGCTTGGACTCGTACACGGAGCGACGTGGACGCGTGGACGCATTCTTGTTTTTCTTGTCCTTGCCACGGGGTTGGGGAACGGTCCCGAAGACGCGCGGCGTGGAGCTGGTGGTCGTCGTGGTCTTCGACGAGGCCTTGGCGGACTTTGCGCGCTCGTCCTTGACGTCGCGGGACGGCTGCGGGTCGGGCGCGGAGGAGGCGCGCGCGGACTTGCGCTGAGCCTGCTCGGCTTCGCGCCGTTGACGGGCCTCACGGCGTTGGCGCTCTTCGCGGGCTTCGCGTAGCTCACGCTGGCGGGCCTCTTCTTCGCGAGCGACCTGGGCGCGACGGTGTGCTTCGGCGGCGTCCTCGGCTTGGCGGTCTTGTGCCCGCTGGCGCAGGCGCTCGTTGAGGGCGGCGCGCCGCTCGGCTTCCGTGGGCGCAACGGGCGTAGCGGGTGCCTGTGTGGGCGTGGGGGTTGGCTCCTTGCGCGGGGTCGCCGAGGCCGTGGTTGCCTTCTTGGGAGCCGGTGCCTCGGCGCGCGTGGGTGTTGCCGGGCGCTCGGCGGCCGCGGGGCGTGCGGGCGTCGCCGGACGTTGGGACGGCTTGGGGGCCGTGGGTGTTGCCGGGCGCTCGGCGGCCGTGGGGCGCGCGGGCATTGCCGGACGTTCGGCGGCCGTGGGACGCGCCACGGGCTTCGTCGGTGTAGCCGCCTGCGACGGGTCAACATGCGTGGCCGGAGTGGGGGTCGCAGTTGGCACCGCGGCCTTCGCGGTGGGGGTCTTGGTGGTGGGGGTCTTCGCAGTGCGGGGTGAGAGTGATTCTGGAACCGCCGCGGGCTTGGAGACGACGCGCGTGGGGATCGAGGTCGAGATCGGACCCTGTGGGTTCGAGGGAGCGACCGTGTGGCGTCCCGTAGATGTCAGGGAACGCACGGAACCGGACACCAGTGTCTGTTCGCCGGTCGTATCGGGGATGATGCGACGCACCCGCGTGGGTGGAGACAGGGGGTTGGTGGACGGTGGCGGTGCGGGTTCGTCGATGATGCGTGGGAGCATGGTGTGGCGTCCTGTGATCGGGATCATCGAGGATGAGGGCGCGACGGTCGTCGCCTCGTCGATGATGCGGGGAACGACGGCGTGGCGACCGGTCGCGGCGCTCACGTGGGGTACGAGGCCCGACGGGGGCTGGAGCATCTCGTCGGGGAGCGTGCGGCGAGTTAGGTGACGCACGGGTGCGAGGCTCGGGACGGAGGGCTGGACGGGCGTGCGCGTCTCGGGGGCGAGCTGCGCGGCCTTGGGCAGCGGCAGCGGGCGAGGCGTCACGGATATACCCATGGCCTTGGCGGCGCCGGCGATCTCGCGGACGGCGGCGGCACCGGATTCGGGGCGCTTCGCGGGGTCCTTTTCCAGCAGGTGCAAAATGACGTCGGCGAGGGGCTCGGGGACGAAGTCCGGCAGTGGAGGCACCGGGTCGTTGACGTGCGAGAACGCGATGTCGACCTGGGTTTCGCCCGTGAAGGGGCGCCGGCCAGCGGCGGCCTCGTAAGCGATGACGCCGAGGGCGTAGAGGTCACCGATGGGCGTGGCGGTCTCGCCCATCGCCTGTTCGGGCGGCAGGTATTGGGCGGTACCCATGACCATGCCCGCGGCGGTCAGATTGACCTGGTCCCTCGCGCGGGAGATGCCGAAGTCGGTCAGTTTCACCATGCCGTCCGGGCGAACGAGGATGTTCGCCGGCTTGATGTCGCGGTGCACGACGCCTGCGCGTGCGGCGGCACCGAGCGCCATCGCGACCTGCACGAGGATCGGCATGAGGTATTCGGGCTCAATGCGTGTGCCACCGCGCAGATAGTCCGTCAGCGGGTAGCCGTCGACGAGTTCCATGATGATCCAGCCGATGCCGTCTTCTTCACCCGAATCCTGGGTGTTCGCAATGTTCGGGTGCGAGATCGACATCGAGTTGCGGGCCTCGAGGCGCAGGCGCGACAGCGAGAGTTCCTCGCCTGTCAGCTCGGGACGTAGAACCTTTGCGGCGACAATGTGGCCGCTGACGCGGTCGCGGGCCTTCCACACTTCACCCATTCCACCCTGTGCGATGGGGGTGAGCAGTGTGTAGCGGCCTCCGAGGACGCGGCCGGCACCGGATGTCATGCGCGGGACACTCACTGGAGCCCCGCTTCCAGGACGGCCCGGGCGACCGGGCCGGCCACGTCTCCGCCGTGCGGCGCGGGAACATTGTCGTCACCTTCGACGATGACGGCAAAGGCGATCTGGGGGTTGTCTGCGGGGGCGAAGCCCATGGCCCACGCGTTCGCGCGGTCGCCCTCGCCGGTCTCGGCGGTTCCGGTCTTGGCTGCCACCGACACGTTGGGGATGGCCATCGGGGTACCGGAGCCGTACGGCTGGGAGACGACGGCCTGCATCATGCTGGTGAGCTTCGAGGCTGTGTCGGCGGAGATCGGCCGACCGGCGTCCGTCGGTTTGGTCTTACGCATGGTCTGGTTGTCAGCGTCGACGATCTGCTTGATCAGGTAGGGCGCCATCATCTGGCCGCCGTTGGCGATCGTCTGCGCGACCTGGGCCATCTGCATGGGAGTGGTCTGGACCGTGTACTGGCCGATTGCACTCATGGCGAGCTGTGCGCGGTCCGCGTCGGAGGGGAACACGGAGGGAATGACCGTCAGCGGGATTTGCTGTTCATGATCGAAACCGAAGCGGTTTGTGACGTCCGTGAGTTGCTGGTTCGTCAGCTGCTGGGAGGCCAGCACGAACGTTGTGTTGCACGAGCGTGCGAATGCCTCGGTCAGGGTCGGGTTGCCGTCGCCACAGGTCGAGGATTCGATGTTGGAAACCTGTGTGACCGTGCCCGGAAGGGTTGTTGTTACGGGCGAGGCCATGTGAGTGTCCGGATTGGCAATGCCATTCTCGATCAGGGCGATGGACGTGATGACCTTGAACGTCGAGCCGGGCGCGTAGCGTTCCGAGATCGCGCGGTTGAGCATCGGTTTCCTCGGGTCGGCTTCCAGCGCCGCGTAGGCATCGCTCACCGAGCCCCCGTCGCTGGAAGCCAGCGTGTTCGGGTCGAAGGTCGGGGAGGAGTAGAGGGCGAGGATCGCGCCGGTCTTGGCGTCCAGTGCCACAACGGCACCCTTGCGGTCACCGAGCGCGGTGGCTGCCGCCTGCTGCATGGAGGCGCTCAGTGTCAGCTCGACGCCGCCGCCCTGGCGCTTTTCGCCCGTCAGGAGGTTGCGCAGGCGCTGCCCGAGCAGAGTCTGAGACTGGCCGTCGAGAACGTCCGCCTCAGCTTCCTCGATGCCGGTTGCCCCGTAGCCGATTGCTGAAAAGTAGCCCGTGGCCGATACGTAGAGGGGACCCTCGTCGTAGACGCGTGTGTAGCGATTGGAGTCCTCTTCGAGTTCAGAGGAAGCGATCGCCGTTTTTTCCACGATGATGGGTCCGCGGTCGACTTCCGCGGCGTGGCGGGTCGTGCGCACGTTACGCGGGTCTGCGTTGAGCGAGGGCGCGGAAATGAACTGCGTGTTTGTTATCGCCAAGCCCAGCATGGCGAACATGATCAGGACGACGACGAAGATCTTGCGAATCTGTGCGTTCATGCGTTACTCGTTCACCCCCAGTGCCGCCGGAATACCGGAGTTCCACGGGGACTGCGTGGACGCCGGGCGGCGGGCAGCGTCTGACACGCGGATCAGCAGTGCGACGGTTATCCATGAGGACACCATTGAGGAGCCACCGGCCGCCAGGAACGGTGCCGTCAGGCCCGTCAGCGGGATGAGACGGGTGATGCCACCGAGCACCACGAAGAGCTGGACGGCCAGCGAGAAGCTTAGACCGGTGGCCAGAAGCTTACCGAATCCGTCGCGCACCGTCAGGGCTGCGCGCAGGCCGCGCTGGATGAGGATCAGGTACAGGATCAGGATCGCAGCCATGCCGGTGAGGCCCAGCTCCTCGGCCAGGGAGGAGAGAATGAAGTCGGAGTTGGCCAGTGGAACCTGGTCCGGATATCCGCGTCCCCATCCGGTACCCATGAGGCCGCCCGATGCCTGGCCGAAAATACCCTGCGCAAGCTGGTAGGAACCGCCGTAGTAGAACTCGGGTTCGAAGGCGTGCAGCCAGCCGTTGAAGCGCGTCTGCACGTGGGAGAAGAAGCGGACGGCGAGGGCGACGGCGGGGGCGAAGAGCGTGAAACCGATGAACAGCCAGGATACGCGGTTGGTGGCCACGTACAGCATTGCGACGAACAGGCTGAAGAAGAGCAGCGACGTGCCAAGGTCGCGTTGGAGAACGAGGATCGCGATGCCGATGAGCCAGACGATCATGATGGGACCGAGGTCGCGGGCGCGTGGTAGGCGCATACCCAGGAATTTGCTGCCGCCGATCGCGAGATTGTCACGGTTGGTGACCAGGTATCCGGCGAAGAATATGGCGAGCGTGATCTTGACGAGCTCACCGGGTTGGATCGAGACGGGACCCAGGCGGATCCACACGCGCGCGCCGAAGGTCTCCTGGCCGAGGCCGGGGATCATCGGGAGGAGCAGCAGGAAGAGGGACAGTGCGCCGAAGGTGTAGGTGTAGCGGCGCAGCATGCGGTGGTCGCGTAGCGAAATCAGGATGATGGCGGCGACGACGATTGCGATGCCCACGAAGAGCGCCTGCTTGTAGCCGACCTCGGCCTCGTCGTTTTTCGCGTAGGACAGGTCCAGACGGTAGATCATCGCCAGGCCCAGGCCCGTCAGTGCCACCGCGATCGGCAGGATGACGGGGTCCGCGTAGGGTGCCAGGAAGTGGATGCCGACTTCGCCGATGATCGCAAGGGCGATGAGCACCCCGATCTGAGGGATCAGGTTCGCGGGCAGGGTCTTCGTCAGGTTTAGTGAGGAGAGTACGTAGCCGGAGATGCCGACGGCCAGGGCCAGGGCCGTGAGGCCTAGCTCAAGGAATCGGCGCGGCTTAGCGGGGGCGATCGAGACGGTTGCCATCAGAAGTGTTCTCCGCTCTGGGCCCCGGATTGTACCTCACCCGACTGCGGGACGGGTCCGATGTGCCCGGTCGGAGGCGTGACGGCGGAATGCTTGAGGCCCTCAATGTACTCGTCGATTTCCTCGCGGGAGGAGCGCAGCACCGGAGTGTCGAGGCGTTGGCGGTCCACGGGGGACAGCTCCGAGAGCGCGACGTCGGAAACTTCGACGGCGTGGGAGAGGCGCCAGGGGCCGATGGCCTGGGGAATGCCCTGGTAGATGACGACGTATCCGTCCTGGCCGATCGCGTAGTACTGCGTTTGCGTCCACTTCCAGGACAGCCAGGACGCGGCTACCACGAGGACGGTCATGAGGGACACGAAGATGGGGGTCCACCAGGAGGTGCGGGGCTTGAGTTCGATGGGACTGGCATCATAGTCGGCACCGTGGCCCGAGGCCTTGGCTCCTAGCGCGGCCGCGCGCGCAGCCGCTCCCTGGCCGCCGCGCGACTTGGCGTTGCGGTCGATGGCAGCGGCACCGACGATCTGCGGGGGTGCGGGCGGGAAGGATCCGGCCGGGACGATATCCGCGATGACGCACGTGATGTTGTCGGGTCCACCGCCCAGGAGGGCGAGGCGGATGAGTTCTTCGGCGCATTCGCCGGGGTCGGCGAAATCAGCCATGACCTGGCCGATCGTCTCGGGGGAGACGAGGCCGGACAGGCCGTCGGAGCACAGCATCCAGCGATCACCGACGACGGCCGTGCGGATGGTTTCATCGGGGGACACGTCGGCCTGCGCGTCGCCGAGGATTTTCAGGACGACGTTGCGGTTGGGGTGGTGCTCGGCTTCCTCGGGCGTGATCTGGCCGGTGTCGACCAGGTATTGCACGAAGGAGTGGTCTGTCGTGACCTGAGTGAGCGTGTCGCCGCGCAGCACGTAGGCGCGGGAGTCTCCGATGTGGACCATGGCCAGGCGGTTGCCGGAGCGCATGAGGGCGATGCAGGTGGTGCCCAGGCCTTCGAGGTCGCGGTCGCGGCTCGAGCGGTCGGTGAGTTCCTCGTGGGCGTCGAGGAGGGCCTCGCGCAGGAGAGGCAGCATGGAGTCTGCGGGGTGCGAGTCGGTGTCGAGGGGGACCAGGTGCGCGAGGGCAACTGATGACGCGATGTCGCCGCCGGCAGGCCCACCCATGCCGTCGGCGAGGACCAACAGGTTCGCTCCGGCGTAGCCGGAGTCCTGGTTGTTGGAGCGCACGAGGCCCACGTCAGAGCGGGCGGCATAGTGGAATTGAACGGCTTTCCCTGGCATATCAACCCACCAATTCGAGAGTTGTCTGGCCGATGCGGATGATATCGCCGATTCTGAGTTGACGCGGTTGCATCAGGCGCTCGTCGTCGATAAACGTGCCGTTTCGGCTCGAGAGGTCCTCGATCCACCAGCCGTCGGCCTGCGGAGTGAGCGCTGCGTGGCGGCTGGAGGCATACTCGTCTTCGAGCACGAGGGTGCACGCGGGGGAGCGACCGATGACGATGGGTGCTTCGCCGAGGGGCAGCATGGTGCCAACCAGCGGCCCGCCGGTGACAAGGAGATCTTTGGGCATTAGCGGGTTGGTGGAGGTCCGCTTCGTCTCCTTGCGCCGGGTGCGCGAGGCCTTGCGCCGGGAAGCGGCCTTGTCTCGTCCCTTGCCGCGCGGGGTGACGACGGTGCCGAAAATGTCGCGTCGCAGCGTGTTGACGGCTGCGAGCACGAGGAGCCAGAGCAGCACCAGGAACCCGATGCGAAATACGGTAAATGCGAGGTCAGTGGTCACTTCATTAAACTCCGCTCTGGTCAGGATGCGTCCAGAAGAGGATCTTGGTACGTCCGATAACGATCTGGTTGCCGTCGAGCAGGGTTGCTGCATCGATGCGATGGCCTTCGACGAAGGATCCGTTGGTGGAACCCAGGTCGGTCGCGATCACTCCGGTGGGAGTGATGCGAAGTTCGAGGTGGCGGCGCGATACGCCGGAGTCGTTGACGACGATGTCGGCTTCGGAGCCGCGACCGATGACGGTGACGGGTTCGGTGAGCAGCCATTTGTCGCCGTCGATGTCGATGATGGGGTGTTCGGGGGAGGCAGACGAGGCAGTGGCGGGAGCTGCGGCACCCCTGCGGTTTTCGGCGGCGACCTTCAGGGTGCCGGCGGCTTCGGTCGAGTCAGCGACGAATTCGATGCTGACGGGGCCGAGGAGGGAGTAGTCGTTGTTGGAGGCGTGCTCGGTGGCCTGCTGGGCGAACTCGTCGGCGAGGACGTCGAGGGAGGCTTCGAGAGAGAAGAGGTCTTCACGTGAGGCGTAGACGGTGAAGTGGTTCGCTGCGATGATGCGCGAGGCGGAGACCTCCTGGACGGAATCGTCCATGGCGCGGCGGATCGCCGTGGTGATGTCCACGGGCTTGATCCCCGACCGGAACACGCGTGAGAAGGCGCCATTGACGCCCCTCTCCACGGCATTCTCGAAGCGGTCGAAGATACTCATAGTCGTGCTCTCCTCATTCCCCCGCGCTGTGTGCGCGACGTACGGTCGGTGTGGAAGCTATTCCGCTCCCGGTCCCAGTCTAACTGCCGCGGGTGGTGCTGTGGTTGTAAGTAGCGGGATGTTCGCGATCGGCTGCCCCTCTCTATCTACTTGACGAGATGCGCGTTATGACGGGGAATACTCCGACATGATGCGCCTGGGACATATGATGTGCATGTTGCATGTGTGACATTAAGTGTGTGAGAGGTAACAATGTATGGGGTTCTGAGTGAGTGGGTGTCATGTTGGTCTGCGCTTGGAGTGCGGTCTAAGTCTACTGTCGTCCTCGCGATGGGGTGCGGTGAGGGCGGGTCCGTACGTGCTTGTGTAGGAAGTTAACTGGGGGAGTGGTAAGGGCGTGTGGAGAAGTTGTCGATCATGGGTCAATTAGAGGGGAAAACTGAAGGGTAGTAAACCTCAGTAGTTGGGCGCAAGTGCTCAGGTAGCCCCATAATTCTACCGATCACTTGCACCTTCATCAACCAGCTGCAGGCCTCGAACCTGCGCCTCAACAAGAGCCTTGATGCGGTTGATGACGGGATGATCGATAGCATCACTGTCACCTACCGCATCACAGTGACCAGCGATGGAAACGCCAATAACGAGGCCTGTGCGCCTGCTCGCCCTCGCCGCGGGATGTGGCTGGATGCGCCGCAGGGAGTATGTACTGGCCAAGTAGTCACGCATCGTGATGTCGCCCATCGTACGGTGGGCACCCCGTTGTGGTGCGGCACCCCCGGACGACACTGCTGGGCCATGCGTATGCAACACGGCCGGGCTGCACGCAGCCCGGCCGCGAGTCGGCAGGATCAGAAGTCCCAGTCCTCATCCTCGGTGTCCACGACCTCGCCCATCACGTAGGACGAGCCGGAACCCGAGAAGAAGTCGTGGTTCTCGTCCGCGTTCGGACTCAGGGCCGCCAGGATCGCCGGGTTCACGTCGGTCGCGTCGTGCGGGAACAGGGCCTCGTACCCCAGGTTCATGAGCGCCTTGTTCGCGTTGTAGCGCAGGAATTTCTTGACGTCCTCGGTCAGGCCCAGCGGATCGTACAGGTCCTCCGTGTACTGTTCCTCGTTCTCGTAGAGCTCGTACAGCAGTGAGTACGTGTAGTCGCGCAGGTCGTCCTGGCGCTCCTCGCTCGACTCATTCACGGCCAGCTGGTACTTGTAGCCGATGTAGTAGCCGTGGACGGCCTCGTCGCGGATGATGAGGCGGATCAGGTCGGCCGTGTTCGTGAGCTTGGCGTGCGAGCTCCAGTACATGGGCGCGTAGAAACCCGAGTAGAACAGGAAGGACTCGAGCATCGTCGAGGCGACCTTGCGCTTCTCCGGGTCGTCGCCGTCGTAGTACGACTTGATGATCTCAGCCTTCTTCTGCAGGGCCGCGTTCTCGTTCGACCAGCGGAAGGACTCGTTGATCTCCTCCGTGGACAGCAGGGTGGAGAAGATCGATGAGTAGGACTTGGCGTGCACCGACTCCATGAACGCGATGTTCGTGTAGACGGCCTCCTCGTGCGGGGTACGCGCGTCCGGGATCAGCGACACTGCGCCGACCGTGCCCTGCAGCGTGTCCAGCAGGGTCAGACCCGTGAACACGCGGTTCGTCATGAGCTGCTCGTCCTTGGTGAGGGTCTTCCAGCTCGGCAGGTCGTTGGAGAGCGGAATCTTCTCAGGCAGCCAGAAGTTGCCCGTCAGGCGATCCCAGACCTCAAGGTCCTTGTCGTCTTGGATCTTGTTCCAGTTGATGGCCTCGAACACGGGCTCGGTCGCCATGGGGGCTCCTCTATGTGCGGTGATGGACGGACGAGGCCGGGGTTGCCTCGCGCTGCTCCCACCAGGATACCTGTGGGCGCGTTTGTCGGGGTCACGTAGTGATTGCGATTGCGTTTTAAAGCGCATCGTGGCTGCGTGCCGCGCAGGACCGCAGAATCCTGGGATTGTGTGGACGAGGTCATGCCCAGGAGCATGGGGTCGGTATCCTATCCGCATGACGATGCCCACCTTCGTCGACGCTGAGGCCGCGATTGCCGCCCGCGACTACCGGGCGGCCCTGAGCATCCTCGAAGCTCTCGACGTGGTCGGTGAGGACGCCTGTTATCGGCGCGACATTCAGGCCGCCGTCGCCGCCGCTTACCGCACCATGCTGCGCCGCGTGCGCACCGTGCTGACCAATGCCTGGAAGGGTGCCGGCATCGCCGCCCTGTGCTGCGGACTCTTCTACCTGTTCGTCGCCCGCGGAGTCTTTCCCGGCGTCCGGTGGGGAGTCTTCCTGCTGTACGTCGCCGCCATCGTCAGCGTCTACTTCTACGTGGGTCACCAGATCGCCACGTTCAACCGGACCCTGCCGCGAGGCGTGCGCCTGACCTTCATGCGCTTGTGCACGCGATTCACCGAGCTGGGTGGCCGCGTCTTCCTCTTCATGCGCGTCTCCCTCATCTCCGGCTTCTTCCTCATAGCATTCATGAACGGCATCGGGTAAGCCGCCCGCCGTCGCATTCGGGGCGGAGATGAGGCAAGCAACCGGTAGGCTTGCGGGCATGACCAATCCCCTCATTGACTCCCTCACGGCCGTCGTTGCCGAGCGACCTGGGGACACGCCTCTGCGCCTGCACCTCGCCGAACTTCTGATCGCCGACGGGCGAGGTGCCGACGCCGTCCCCCACCTCGGTATCGTCCTCGCGTCCGAGCCGACCAACGAACGTGCCACCGCCCTCATGCGCGCCGCACTCGGTGTGCCCGCCCCCGGTCACGAGGCCGTGGCACCCTCCGCTGCTCCCGCGCCGACTGCGCCCATCACCGCTGCTCCCGCGCCCGCTGCGCCCGCACCCGCTTCACCCGAGCCGAGCGTGCCCACGCAGGCCACCCAGGCCTCGGGCAGGAAACCCGAAGAGGCGACCCCGGCCTCGTCGAACAAGCCAACCCGGGAAAGCGAGACCCAACGCTTCGACTGGCGCAGCGCCGAGGAACAGGTTGGCGGCCCCGCGCCCGCCTTCGTCAACGGTGCCGAACCCGTCTACAACGAGGCACCGCCCGCCGCCGAGGACGCGTGGGATGTCGAAACCGCCACCTCCACCCTGGCCGACGTCGGCGGCATGCAAGACGTCAAAGACCGTCTCAACATGGCGTTCCTGGCCCCCCTGCGCAACCCCGAACTCCGCAGGCTCTACGGCAAGAGCCTCAAGGGCGGACTCATGCTCTACGGCCCCCCGGGATGCGGCAAAACCTACATCGCGCGTGCGCTCGCAGGCGAGATCGGTGCGTCCTTCATCAACGTCACCCTCACCGACATCCTCGACCAGTTCATCGGCAACTCCGAAGCGAACCTCCACTCCCTGTTCGTCACCGCCCGCAGGCACGCACCCGTCGTCCTCTTCCTCGACGAGATCGACGCCATCGGGCAGAAGCGCAGCCAATCCACCAGCGCCGCGTGGCGAGGCGTCACCAACCAGCTCCTCATGGAAATGGACGGCATCGGTGCCGACAACGAAGGACTGTTCATCCTGGCCGCCACCAATACGCCGTGGGACGTCGACCCCGCCCTGCGCAGGCCCGGGCGCTTCGACCGATCCGTCGCCGTCCTGCCACCCGACGCGCCCGCGCGCCACTCGATCCTCTACCACTACCTGAAGGACAGGCCCATGGAGGGGATCGACCTGGGTGTCCTCGTGCGCCAGACCAGCGGATTCACCGGCGCGGACCTGGCCCACCTGGTCGACAGCGCCGCCGAGTTCGCCATGATGGACTCCCTGCGCACCGGCACCGTCCGCATGATGACCATGCAGGACTTTACGAACGCCCTCAAGCAGGTGCGCCCCAGCGCGGGTCCGTGGTTCGCGTCGGCGCGCAATATCGTCGAATACGGCAACCGTGACGGCCAATACGACGACCTGGCCGCCTACATGAAGGCCAACAAGCTGCTGTGACCACCCTTCCGGGTCTGCCCCTGCCGACGAAAGGACACGATGTCAGGCGAAAGCTCCGCCCATGAGCAGATTAAACGCGCCCAGGCGCTCATCGACCTTGGGCGACAGGAACAGGCCGTCGAGCTCCTTGTCACGATCCCGCAGACGCCCCCTCTTCTCGTTGCGGCCGTCAACTGCTTCCTCGCGTACGCCTTCGCGGGATTGGGCAAGAAGGACGAGGCGTACGCTTGCGCGCGGCGAGCCCTCGAAGCAGAACCCAACAACGACACCGCGCTGTTCTGGCTGGCCATCGTCGAGCCGGACGACGCGACCGCCCTTCAGCACACGTCACGCCTGATCGAACTCGATCCCGACTGGGTCCCGTACCAGTCCCTTCACGCGATCAGCCTCTTGCGCAACGGTCGGAAAGAAGAAGCCGAAGCCGTCGCGCGTGAAGCCGCACGTCAAGCCCCGGAAGACGTCTACGTGCTGGGCAACCTCGGGGATGTCCTCCACGATAAGCGCTCCCCGGAAGCCGAACAGGTCTACGCGCGCATCCTCGAGATGGAACCCGACGACCTTCACGCGCGCAAGGCACTCGCCCGGATCAAGCAAAAGGACGAGGCCGACGAGAGCGCCCGACTCTACACCGACATCCTCGCCACAGACCCCGACCAGGGCGGTGTTGCGCTCCAACTTAACTGGATGGTCTTCGGGAACATGCTCAGCGCGTGCGTGTACGTGTTCACTCGGTACGCTGTCGCGTGGCTCTTTGCCGGCCTGGTGTATGCGGTCGGCCTGCGCACGGTCGCCGTCGTGATCGGTCTGCTTGCTTCCCTCACCTTTGTGTCTCGCGTGGCCCGATCCTTCAGGTCGGACACCGCGAAGCTCGGCAAGGCCCTCGGGATGAGTCCCCGCGCAGCCTTCATCAGGATCTACGGAAAGCTCCCGGTCAGCTCGATCATGGCGACACTGGCCACCATCATGATGACCCTGCCTCCGCTCATCTGGGCGGTCTTGGCGCTCGTGGGGAGGGCCTCGTCGTGGTGGGCGGCCGTGGGTCTCCCGATTCTTATCATGGCCTGCGGCTGGGGCCTGGCGCACGCAGCCGTCTGGGTCGTTCGGACGTATCAGCGCTGACGGGCACGCAGCACAGACCCCGCGCAAGACACACGCCAAGGCGTGCACACACGCCCGCGCGACCGCGGAACCCCGACACCGGAGCGCCGTCAGCCGCGCGGATCGCACATTGCTCGCCCAGGCCTCGTGCGGCCCGGCACCGCACGTCTACGCGCCGGTCGGACAGCTGCCCCGCCCCTCGCCAGCGAGCGTCGCCACGGTTGCAACCGCCTCCAGGACACCGAGAGCCAGCCCCTGCCTCGTGTGAGCGAGACGAACGCCCGCGGCGCGGCGGCGCTCACCGCGGCGGAACAGCCAACGCTCCACGGCCACCGTCACGACCGCCGACCCCAGCACCGCGCCCGCCAGGACAGCCAGCTCGCGCGGCTCCGCCTCCGTGACCCCATCGAGCGGGTCCTCGGTCTTTGCCTCCGAGCAATCCGTCTCATCGTCGTACGGGGGTAGCTCGTCTCCTTCGGGCATGAGCGACACCAACGACCAGCCCATCGCGCCGAGCAGACCCACCTTCACGAGGCCGCGCAGCGGGCGCGAGCGCACGACATCGGGCAGCGCGTACCAGGCGATGGTCGCCCCCGTGCCGACCGCGAGGCCCGCGGCGCGCGTCGGTGTTATCGAGAGGTTCAGGGGGCAAGGGCAGGAGCAGGGCGAGGTCATAGTCAGTCCTTTCAAAGAGCGTCGCTGATCAAAGAGCGTCGCTGAGCGGGTGGCGGGGGCGTCGAATGCACGCGGGTCAGTCCGCGAGCAGGTCCAGCAGGTGAGAGACGACTTTTCCGCCCGAATAGGCGGATCCGTCGTGCTGGTACTCGTTCGTAATGTAGTGGTGGGCGCCGATCAGGTCACCCGTGTCCAGGGACAGCTCGCGCGGCACGAACATGTCATCGTAGTACACGGCAGCGGCCACCGGCACCGTGTTCTCGGCCAGAACGTCCGGCAGGTACACGGGGGTGGCCTGCGTCGTCGAGGCGAGGATCTCGGCGACGCCCTTCAGCGGCGCCAGGCCCGGGTCCTCGTCGAAGACGCGGCGCATGAAGTGCTCGCCCGTCAGGTAGAACGGCTCGCTCTCGTCCAGCGGGTCCGCGTCCTTCGCGAAGCCCGGGATCTCCTCGGCCAGGCGATCCGCCGCCCAGGCCGTCGCCGTGCCCGCCAGAGACGGCGTCGCGCACGCGTAGATGTACTCCTGGAACACGCCGTAGATCGGCGCGACGTCCACCTGCGAGCCGATGGCCGCCAGGAACTGGGACGAGAGGCGGCGCTCGCCTCGAACCGACGTCCACGGACCCTCGAGCAGGTAGTGCAGCTGATCCGTGTTGCCCTGCCCGCCCAGCATCATGCCGATCATGCGCAAGCGCGCGGGGGACAGGCGCTCACCCGTCGGCAGCGTCTCCTCCGTGTTCGCCAGATGCGCGCACAGCTCGCGCACAGTGCGCTCGTCGCGCGGGTGGCGCTGGAAGTACGCGCGGTTGCGCGCCGCCGTACGCTCATACGTCAGACGGTAGATGTCATCCACATGGACGAGGCCGGGCAGGCCTCCCGTGATCAGGCTGGCCTTCAGGCCCTGGGGAGCCAGCGACAGGTACGAGGTCGTGATAAAGCCGCCGAAAGACTGGCCGAGCGTCGTCCACGGGTCATCCCCGCACAGCTCGTGGCGCAGCGCCTCCGCGTCGTACACGATCTGGTCCTGGCGGAAGTAGCGCAGGTACGCGGCCTTCTCCTCGTCCGTGTCCAGGTGAGAGAGCGCCTGGGCGTCCATGCGGGTCGACTGGCCCGTGCCTCGCTGATCGAGGAGCACCACCCGGTAGTCCTGGAGGAGACGATTCATCCACCCGCCTTCAAACGAGCCGAAACGCGGGCTCGGGTAGCCCGGGCCGCCCTGCAGGAACACCGCGTAGGGGGAGTCCTCGCGGCCCTTGCGCACGACCTCGCGCGCGAACACCTCAATCGTCGGGTTGTCCTCGCCGACCGGGCGCAGGTGATCCAACGGGACTGCAAGGCGATGCTCGTAAACCGTGTGTCCGTGGTGAATGTACGACTCTGTGTGCATGGACACAATGGTAGCGGTTTTGGTGTGGTGCCGTTGCCCTCGGTTTTGCCGGGCGCTGTCGGGGTGGGCCGCTTGATGTGCCCGTGGGTGGCGACCCGCCCGCCCTATCCGCCCGCGCGGGTCAGAGCCAGTTCAGCAGCGCGATGTAGGCGACCGTTCCGGCACCGACGCTCCACAGGAGCTTGCGGCCGGACAGCAGGTGCACGACGACGGTGATGCCTGTGGCGACCAGTGCCGCCCACCAGCGTCCGCCCGCCGCTTGCATGCCCTGGGACAGCGTCGAGAGCACCAGGATCAGCATGATGCCCGGCGGCATCCACACCGCCATGTCGGAGACAAAGCGCGAATCGCGTAGCGGCTCGAGGATCTTGAACGGCAGAGCGCGCAACGTAAAGTCGATGACGAAGACGATCACCAGGAGCGCCAGCAGGTAGCCCAGCGTCGGAGTCACTGTGCACCCCCTTCGGGAGTCGCCTGTCCCTGCCCATCGGCCGAGGCGGGAGATTCGGGGGAGTGGAGGATGCCTCGGCGATGAAGGACGTGACGACCCGCGAGACACGCGACGAATAGCAGGAGTGCCACCAAGAGGCGTTGCGTCGGTGCCACCACCATGGCCACCGCGAAGGATGCGCCGGCCAGGAGGACCGAGGGCAGTGCGCGCCTCGTGCGCGCCGCATCCAGCGTCAGTGTGATGAACAGGGCTGTCAGCGCGAAGTCCAGGCCCTCGATCTGCGTGGGGATCAACGACCCCGCGAACACGCCCACCAGGGCCGATACGACCCACGTCAGATTGAAGAGAACCTGCATCGTCAAGAGCCGAGGCTTCGTCCACCCGTTAGGGCGGGCGGCGGTCAACGCGTAGGCCTCGTCCACGAGGGCGTACATCGAGAAGAGGCGCGCGAATCGGCCCTCGATGACGTGCAGCGGGAACGAGAACGCGAAAAACAGGAGGCGGAAATTCACCAGCAGCATCGTCACCGCGATGACGGCCAGCGGCGTATTCTGTGCGGCCAGGGTGACGACGAGCAGCTCGGCCGACCCCGAGTACGCGGACAGGGACAGCGCCGGAGCCAACCACCACGGCAGACCCAGCTGGATGACGAGAACGCCGTACGCGAGGCCTAGCGGGATGTATCCGGCGGCAACGGGCGCGGTAATCCGCAGGCCTTCAAGGATTTCGTAGCGGGTAGGCTTCGCCGGCACGGGGAAGTTCACTGTGCGCGGGAGCTTGGGCATGAGTGCAATTCTTGCGCGCTGATCCAGCCAATTGCGAGCGGGCGCACCATAGCATGACGGTTTTCACGTTTTTCTGGGTCCTAGGTCCTGGCGCGGAATCCTGCGGATTGGCAGGACATCTGTTTGTCACATAGTTTCAAAATTGGAAACGCCCCTCGCGCATGCGCGCTCGTAATGGAAACATCAGTGTCAAAGCCAAGTATGCACCTCGGCATAGTTCATTCAAACCCGCAGATCAGGAACCCTCATGAGCGCCACGAACGCACGCACAACGCCATTCCGTCGACTCGCTACGGCCGCCGTCGCCGTGCTCGCAGCCCTTGGCATGGCTGCATGCTCCGGCGGCGCGGGCTCCTCGGCCTCCTCGGGCACTCAGGTCGGCGACCGTAGCCCCGAGCAGATCAAGGAAGCCGGCGAGATCGTCATCGGCATCTTCTCGGACAAGGCCCCCTTCGGCTACATCGACGCCAACGGCAAGCCCGCCGGATACGACGTCGTCTACGGCGACCGCATCGCCGCCGACCTGGGCGTCACCGCCAAGTACGTCCCCGTCGACGCCGCCGCCCGCACCGAGGTCCTCGCCTCCAACAAGGTCGACATCACCCTCGCGAACTTCACCGTCACGCCCGAGCGCGCCGAAAAGGTCGACTTCGCGAACCCCTACTTCAAGGTCTCCCTCGGCGTCGTCTCGCCCACCTCGGCCGAAATCACCGACGTGAGCCAGCTGGCCGGCAAGACCCTCATCGTCACCAAGGGCACGACCGCCGAAGCCTACTTCGAGGCCAACCACCCCGAGGTCAAGCTCCAGAAGTACGACCAGTACTCCGACGCCTACCAGGCCCTCGAGGACGGCCGCGGCGACGCCTTCTCCACCGACAACACCGAGGTCATCGCCTGGGCGATCCAGCATCCCGGCTTCAGCGTCGGCATCAAGAGCCTGGGCGACACCAGCTACATCGCGGCCGCCGTCAAGAAAGGCAACACCGCCCTCCTCGACTGGCTGAACAACGAACTCGTGGACCTCGGCCAGGAAAACTTCTTCCACAAGGACTACGAGCAGACCCTCGCCCCCGTCTACGGTGACGCTGCGACCCCCGACGACCTGGTCGTCGAAGGCGGCGTGGACACCACCTCCACCAACTAATGCAGGCACGAGGCCGTGGCTCCCTGACGGGTTCACCCACCGCGGGTGACCGCCCGGCGCGGCCACGGCCTCGTCCCTTCGTGTGCATATGAATTACGAGATTCTGGCGCGATACGCGCCCCTCTACGTCGACGCAGCGATCCTCACCCTGAAGATCGCGGCTATCGGTATCGTCGGCTCCCTCGCGCTCGGCCTCCTCGTGGCTGCGATCCGGCACTACCGGATCCCCGTCGCCACCCAAATTGCCGCCGCCTACGTCGAACTGTCACGTAACACGCCCCTGCTCGTGCAGCTCTTCTTCATCTACTTCGGCCTGCCGCGCGTGGGCGTCAAGTGGAGCGGCGAGACCTGCGCGATCGTGGGCCTCATCTTCCTGGGCGGTGCCTACATGGCCGAGGCCCTGCGCTCCGGACTCGACTCGATCGCCACCATCCAGTGGGAGTCCGCGTCGGCGCTCGGCCTCACGCGCACCCAGACACTGCGCCACGTCGCCCTCCCTCAGGCCATAGCGACCTCCGTGCCGCCGCTGGCCGCCAACGTCATCTTCCTCATCAAGGAAACGTCCGTCGTCTCCGTCGTTGCCTTGCCCGACCTCGTGTACGTCGCGAAAGACCTCATCGGCATGTCCTACAACACCTCCGAAGCGCTGATCCTCCTGGTTCTCGCCTACCTGGTGATCCTCCTGCCCGTGTCCATCGCGGCCCGACTCATCGAAAAGAAGGTGCGCCGTGGCGGATTTGGGAATTAACGTCATCTTCGAAGGCCGCAACCTCGTGCGCATCCTCGAGGGTCTCGGCGTCACCGTCGGCATCTCCGCGCTGTCCGTCGTGCTGTCCCTGATCCTCGGCGTCTTCGTCGGCCTCGGCATGCGCTCGCGCTGGCGAGCCCTGCGCTGGCTCATGCAGCTCTACCTCGAGTTCGTGCGCATCATGCCCCAGATCGTCCTCCTCTTCGTCGCCTACTTCGGACTCACGCGCGTCGCGGGGATCAACCTGGACGGCATCACCGCGTCCGTCCTCGTCTTCACCCTGTGGGGCGGCGCCGAAATGGGCGACCTCGTACGAGGCGCGCTCATCGCCATCCCGCGCCACCAGTACGAGTCCGCCTACGCTCTGGGACTCACCCCGAAGCAGACCATGCGCCGTGTCATCCTGCCGCAAACCCTGCGCAGGCTCGCGCCCCCGGCCGTCAACCTCATCACCCGCATGATCAAGACGACGTCCCTCGTCGTCCTCATCGGCGTCGTCGAAGTCCTCAAAGTCGGACAGCAGATCATCGACGCCAACCGCTTCAACTACCCGACCGCCTCGCTGTGGATCTACGGCCTGATCTTCGTGCTGTACTTCCTCATCTGCTGGCCCATCTCGCTCCTCTCACGCCACATGGAGAAAACATGGCAGAACTGACCTCCGACCCGCAGCTGCGCCTCGTCGACCTCGACAAGACCTACCCCGGCGGACACCACGCCCTGCGCGGCGTCTCCCTCGACGTCGCCGACGGTGAAGTCGTCGTCATCATCGGACCCTCCGGCTGCGGCAAGTCCACGCTCCTGCGCACGATCAACGGCCTCGAACCCATCAACTCCGGGCAGATCCTCTTCGACGGGACCGACCTGGCCGCGCCCGGCGTCTCCTGGCCCGAGGTTCGCCGCCGCATCGGCATGGTCTTCCAGTCCTACGAACTCTTCCCCCACCTGACCGTCATGGGGAACCTGACGCTAGCCCCCGGCCTCGTCGCCGGAGAATCGCGCGCCGACGCGAGCGCGCGGGCGCAAAAACTGCTCGAACGCGTGGGCCTGGCGGACCGCGCCGACGACTACCCGCGCCAGCTCTCCGGCGGCCAACGCCAGCGCGTCGCCATCGTGCGCGCCCTCATGATGAACCCCGAGATCCTCCTCCTCGACGAGGTCACCGCCTCCCTCGACCCGGAAATGGTGCGCGAGGTCCTCGACGTCGTCCTCGAGCTGGCGCGCACCGGCATGACGATGCTCATCGTCACCCACGAGATGGGCTTCGCACGCGCGATCGCGGACCGCATCGTCTTCATGGATGAGGGCCGCATCGTCGAGGTCGACCCGCCGCGCAAGTTCTTCGCGGACCCGTCCTCGGATCGCGCGCGCAAGTTTCTCGACATCTTCAGCTTCGAGGGCGCCAAGCTGTAAGAGCTTGTCTGCTGTTGGTGCCCGTGGGCGGCGGCCCGCCCGCGAGATCGCCACACGCGAGCCTGCGGCTCGGAGTGGTCGATCTCGAAGCCCGGCCAGGCCCTGCCGCCGCCCACGGGCGCCGCGGCCAGGCTCAGTAGTCCATGCGGTTCCACCGGCGCCCTCCAGGCAGCAGGGGCTTCGTGTTCTGCTGGAGTGTTCGGCCAGGCCCTGCCGCCGCCCACGGGCGCCGCGGCCAGGCTCAGCAGTCCATACGGCGCCCTCCAAACAGCAGAGGACCGGCGTGTCATCTCGAAGCATGGCCAGGCCCTGCCGCCGCCCACGGGCGCCGCGGCCAGGCTCAGCAGTCCATACGGCGCCCTCCAAACAGCAGGGGACCGGCGCGTCGTCTCGAAGCATGGCCAGGCCCTGCCGCCACCCACGGGCGCCGCAGTCTGGCCGAGCAGTATGTACGGCCAGGCATGTTCCGCGTTTTAGCTTGTTCCTAAGTGGTGTTACACCACTTAGCGGAGCATTACACCAGCTCGGAGGTGGTGTAATGCCCCCTAACTGGTGTAATCCTCTTTAACTGGTGTAACGCTCCCTATCCGGTGCAGTGTCGCGCAGGTGCCGTTGGGGCTCGCGGATAGGAAACGGTTATGTGGATAGGTTATGAAGATACGGATAGGTTACGACGATGCGGATACCTTAATAACCTATCCGCGTGCGCATAACCTATCCGCGTGCGCATAACCTATCCGCGTGCGCATAACCTATCCGCATGCGAGCAACCTATCCGCGTGAGGCGCGCTCGACCCGCTGGAGCTCTGGGTTGGGCCGGGACACGTGCGGCTGGCTGTCGAGACGTAATCTCCACGCCGTGGCCCGCTGCCTCGCGGGATTATCTAATGCGCCCCGTGCCTGCAAGCTGTGCACGCCCGCGAACGCCTGCCCGCGATGGCTCGCTTCAGCCGATCAGCGTCGATTGGTGGTGCACCATGACCAGACGAGCCTCGCCAGAGGTTGCCGGTGCCCACACGCTGGATTCCAGCGACGCGCCGCCCTCCCAGCGCACCCGGTAGCGGGTCAGGAACGATCCGCCCAGGTCGTGAGCGTCAATGCGGCCGATGGACGGCGATGCAGGAGAGGGCCCCGCCAGTGTCGTGGTCGCGCCGCCGCCCGGCCAGATGCGCGTCGTGCGCCCGTCGGTCATGGACGCCAGCGCCTCCTCGTCGCCGCCGGTCCACGCCAGGATGAACTCGCGCTCGCGGGCAACCGCATTCTCCGTGGTTATCGCGAGCTCACTCACCGACGAGGCCGTGGCCGCCTCCGCGGGTTCACTCGGCTCAGCAGAAGCAGAGAAAACGCTGGGATGAGAACGGAACGTCGACGTAGTGGCTTCGTCGGTCGCCCCGTGTGAAGCGGATGTTGACGTCGATGCGGTCGCGGTTTCCCCATGTTTGCTCGGGCGTGCGGGCGCTGCGGCGGCCTTGTCGGCCTCGGCGTGACGCTTTCCGGCAGGTGTGCTCGCGCCGGACTCCACAGCATCGTGCGGCTCGGCGGCCACGGACGCAGCGGCAGCGCCCCTGGGCACCCGATCCGCAGCTGCAGAGCCACGTGACCCGCTGCCAGCGCCCCCGAACCCCGGACCCGGCTCGGGTGTGCGTCCCGCCTGGTAGGCCTCGGCGCACCCTCGCGCGAGGTCGTCGGCGCGCTCGTTCATGCGGTGGCCCGCGTGGCCTTTGACCCATTCGAAGGTGACGTGGCGCCCTTCCATGGCGCGGTCGATCTCCTGGATCAGCTCCAGGTTCTTGATGGGTTTCTTGTCGGCCTTTGTCCAGCCGCGCTTTTTCCAGCCGAGTCGCCACTTGGACACGACGTTGATCGCGTACTGCGAGTCGGCGAGGATGTGCAGTTCTTCGCCGGTCTGGGCCGTGGCCTGAAGCAAGCGCAGGATGGCGGTCAGCTCACCTAGGTTGTTGGTGCCCTTCGGCCAGCCGCCCGCGTCCCACGTGTCCTCGTCCACGTACCAGGCCCATCCTGCGGGCCCGGGATTGCCGAGGGAAGAACCGTCTGCCGCCGCCCTAATCGTCATGCCCTCATCCTATCGGTATCGCACGTGCCTGATCGGAAGAGGGACGAGGCCGGGGCCGCCCGTGCCTCGTGCCCTAGACTCTGGGGGGGGGCGTGGTCGCGTCCGCTGCCGCGAGGAGAGGGAAGATACGCATGGGGGAACGCCTCGACGAGCTTTGTGAGACGGCTGCCGACGAACAAGAGAACGGTCGTTCGAAGAAGTCGAGGCACGCCCGCCGATGGATGCTTCTCGTCGTCGTACTCTCGGTTGCCGCGCTGGCGTGGAGCTGCGTTTTTCACGGGAAATTAACCCGAAAGCCGGTCACTTTTTTGACGACGGGTGACGCCGTGATCGCGCTGCGGATCGGGCGCGGATGGACGACGGTGGCCCAGGATGAACCGTACTATGACGGCTGGATCGTGCTCCTCGACGCCCAGGGGCGAGGCCAGGTGGCGTCCGTTGACGAGGTGGTTGACGGGGACGTGCTCTGGAGTGATCGTGGTGTCTTTTTTGGTTCGTCGAGCCATGACTACGTGACGACGGACAGCGGAACGCAGCAGGTTGCGCGTAGATATGTGCGTGATGAGGATGTTCAGCGCTACGAGCTTTCCGGCGGAACACTCGCCGTCGTGAAAGAGGAAGGCGCGGGGTATCGGGTTGACTCCGTGCGCTCCGATGGAACCACGTCGAGTGTCGACAATGCAGGCATGCGCGGGGACGTCGGCCAGTGTGGGTCGCGGATCTTGGCGATCACGGACACCGTGCGTTCCGAGAGTATTAGGTCGGCAGCTTTCGAGGCTTACGCTGCCCAGTCGGGTGGCAGCGTTCCGGAGGCTCTGACGGTTGTCGTTCAGCTCACTGACCATGATGGCGACACTCCTCCAGTTCTCGCGGTCGCGCCGATGATCGACGGCTTGTCGTCGCGACAGCGCATGTTCGACTGCGAGGGGGACGTGATCACGATGCCGAGCGTGCGGGAGGACGAGGACGACGCCTCGTCCAGTGGCGTGGAGAGTGAGCGGAGAGGCCTGGTTCTTCAGCGGTGGGATCTGTCTGCGGGGCAGCGCACGATTGTTCCCGTGGTTGACGAGGCCGGAAACCCTATCGATCTGGATGAAGGCCAGGGGGTCTCTGACTACGAGGCAATCCGCGTGGGCAACGAGTACAGGTTCGTGTCGTGGGGCGGAGATGCTTTCGCCGTCGACCCGGCGAGCGGCCAGGGGCGTTACTTGTTTTCGTTTGATGCGCCGACGTATGGGCCGGATGGCTACCTGGCGACGTTCCAGGTGAGTGAGAGTGGCGTCTACGCGCTCGAGGGCCGCCGAGAGGATCATAATGTCACCCTTTCTTACCGGCCGTGGGATGGGGGAGCATACCGGGACGTCATCACAATGGACAGGCTGGCGGACTACGTCTGGTTGGAGGGTGATTTTATGTCGGCGGGGCACTGGCGAAGGATTCAGTCCTTCTCCCTGCGCCCGGGCTGGGACGGCGGCGCGCAGTAACGCTGTCTGTCTGTCCGGGGTTCACGTCCGGTTGGGACGTAACTCGATGGGACGAGGCCGGGGTTACGCCTCGTGGTCGGTGTGGCGGATGTGGTTGGATGGGGTGTCATAGTCGCGCATGTAGCGTGCGCCGGTCTGCTTGTCAGATATGGCAAACCGTTGAAATGTAGCCATAGAATTCTGTACACTTATCTCGTGGTGCTGATTGCATCGTTCGTTTCAATGATGAGATTGGATGAGAATCATGAGCTACAAATCGAGATTTTTTGCGATGGTGGCCGCTGCTTTGCTGGTTGTGTCCCTCCCGTCTGCTGGGTATGCCGCTGGGCAGACTGAGGAGGAGCTTGCACGTCAGATCCAGGCATATGTACCGGGTGTGGGCGTCGATGACATCCTCGCAGGTGCGCGCGAGTGGTCGGCTGAGTCGGGACAGGATGTGCGTACTGTGCTTGAAGATGCTCTGGAACAGGCTCGTGACAATCAGGCCGTTCAACGACGGTCGGGGATTTCAGAGCGTGGATCAGGTGTTCGGGATACTGAGCTGCGTAAGTCGGACTACAAAGGTGACGTATTCTTTGAGCCTGTGTGGCCAGCTGGGCACGTAGGTATTTTTGGTGGGAATGACTGGATTGTCGAAGCGCCCGGTGTTGGCCAGGTGTCGCATTGGAAATGGGTGTGGGATAAAAGGGTCCTCTCGGTGACACGGTATTTTTATTACCACGTGTCGCAGGCGACTCAGGATGCGGCTGCTGACTACGCCTATAATAACCTTCTTGAGCGTCCCTATAACATTAATTTTGCTGTGAATAAAGGAATGAATCCTCATCGATTGAATTGTTCGCAGCTGGTCTGGTTTGCTTATGTGAGGACGACGGGGACTGATATTGATGGTAATGGCGGTATGGGAGTTTATCCCAGGGATCTTACTGTCGGGTCATTACCCTATAATTACAAGACTATTTGGTAAATTGCTAATGGTGAGAAATGCGGTGACATGCATGGTGATCGCTCTTGCTGCGTTACTTTGTGTGTCATGTTCAGCAGGTGGGGATATTCGTGTTGTCTCGATTGAGCAGGTCAGTCCGGGCGAAGCGAACATCGTCGTGCGCATCAGCAACGGAGACTCGGCAGACAAGACGGGTTATCGCATGCGTGAAGGTTATATCGCCTTCTTGCATGATGATGGGACGGGAATTGTCGGCACCGCAGGTGCCATGGAGGGGGCATCTGTTCTCTGGTCGCCCCGCGGCGTCACATACGGGACCGAGACCTATGAGTACCTCACGACAGATGAGGGGACAACGCGTTTCACGCGTGAAACATCGAAACCATACGAGCTGCAGCGCTACGAGTTTCCGAACGAAGATGTGGGGGCGCTCTTTGTCCTTCAAGGACAACAAACTGTCGACGTATTAGGCACCGGGGGGACGCTGACATCGGTAGCTAACGCCGGTATTTTTCAGAATAACGGGCAGTGTGGGTCTCGTATTGTGTCGATCACCGATACGAAGCTGGCTCCTCCTGTTGCATCAGCGGCTTTTGAGGCGTATTCCGCGCAGTCGAATGACGGTGAAGTACCGGAGAATATGGCGGTCGTTGTTCAGCTTACGGATCATGACGGTGATGTACCGCCGGTTCTTGCGGTCGCACCGATGATCGATGGGCTGACGTCGGGACAGAACATGTTCTCCTGTGAGGGTGATGTGGTGACGATGCCGAGTTTCCAGGCGACCTACCCCAACGCTTCGCGTGATAACGGACTCGATGCGAATGTGGGAACGATGGTTCTCCAGCGGTGGGACCTATCCACAGGCCAGCGCACGATCATTCCCGTAGTCGATGCGGAGGGAGGTGCCATAGAACTGAATGAAGAGCGCACGATCCATCTGTATGAGGGGATCCAGGTGGGTAATGAGTACAGGTTCATCAGTGCAAACGGTGACGCTTTCGCGGTCGACGTGACCAGTGGGCAGGGACGTTACCTGTTTTCTATTCCCTCGCGGAGCCGTGACCATTCGACGGTGTTCCAGGTGACTGCGACCGGTGTGTATGCACTTGAGGATCGCGGCGATGATCGTGTCGTCACCCTGTTCTACAGGCCATGGGACGGGGGAGAGCAGAGGGAACTGTTCACGACATCAGACCTTGGCCGCTACCTCAAGGGGACGGCTCTCACGGGGCAGATGGACATTCAGTCCTTTGCGCTGCGCCCCGGCTGGGACGGCGGCGCGCAGCAGTAACGCGGCGCAGCGCTGTAACGCAGCGAGGTAACACAGCGCACGCTCGCGCCGTATCGTGCGTGGCGTCACCGTGCGTAGCGCGACAGTGGGGGCGGTCTTCCAACGAAGACCGCCCCCACCTGCGTGTGCCGTGACAACAGGCATCAACCGCTCGTCAGCGGCCCATGCCGTTACACCGTGACGCCCACCTGGCCCAGCGCGAAGGCGAACTCCTCGCAGCGCGCCGCCCACCGGCCCTCACGTCCGGACGGGCCGGCGTGCCCGGCGACCATCTCGGTGCGCAGGATGATCGGACGCTCACGCGGGTTGCGCGCGGGAACAGACCCGGCCCCGGCCTCGTCCGTGGAGGGCACCTGGCCGGTGGCCTCGCGCAGGCGCTGCACCCACTTGGTGGGCTCGACGAACTCGACGCGCGTGTCGTTGACCGAGGTCGTCGCCATGATCGCGGGCAGGAGCGCGCCGTCGGGCACGTTCTCGTACGGCGTGTAGCGGCTCATCGCGTCGAACACGGCGCGCGAGGTGAGCGGATTGCCCCACTCCTCCCACTCGCCGACGGTGAGCGGCAGGGTCGGGTCCAGGATCGTGGTGAGCGCGTCCACGAAGGGCACGCCCGCCAGGATCGCACGGAAGCGGTCGGGGGCGGCGTTGGTGGCCGCGCCCATGAGCAGGCCTCCGGCGCTGCGGCCCTCCGCGACCAGGCGGCCGGGTGCCACCCACCCGGAGTCGACCAGCCAGTCGGCCACGTCAATGAAGTCCGTGAACGTGTGTTCCTTGACCAGCTCCTTGCCGTCCTCGTACCAGGCGCGGCCCATCTCGCCGCCGCCGCGCACGTGCGCGATCGCGTAGACGGTGCGGCGCAGGATCGGCAGGCGCAGGGTCTCGAACTCGGGGTCGTAGCTGACCTCGTACGAGCCGTAGCCGATCTGCCAGCCCGCGTGTGTGCCGTCGGGGCGCGCGTCGCGGTGGTGGATGAGGGTGACGGGGATGCGGGTCGCGCCGTCGCGCGCGAGCACCCACACGCGCTCCTCGACGTACTCGGCGGGGTCCCAACCGGGTGCCTCGCGGGTGCGCAGGGTGCGCACGCCAAGGGCCGCGATCTCGCTTGTGTCCTCGGGGGACGAGGCCGGGGCCGGGTTCGGCAGTGAAACCTCCGCGACCGTCGGGGGCACGGTCTGCGACTGGAACTCCACGCGCAGCGGATCGGTCCACGGGGTCGGCACGGTCGTGATCGTGCGTACCGGGGCGTCCACGTCGACACGCCGCCACGTGGGCTTTTCCTCGCGGCGGTCCCACACGTCGATCTGCGTGAGCGAACCCGAACGCAGGGAGAGGGCCACGTAGTCCGCGTGGGCCTCCACGTCGGTGATGCGCTCGCCGGGGCCGGGGCTGCGCAGCGGCTCCCACGACTCGAAGGGGGTGAGGGGCGCGGGCTCGTCCTCCGGCAGGGGAGTGCCCGGCGTGCGATCCGCCAGCGCCTGGCGGCTATACGCGGAGGAAGAAGGAACGCCCAACTGTGCCAAGGCCTCGGGCGAACCCCCTGCGGGCAGCATCGCCTGCGCGAGCGAGCCCTCCTGCGTCAGCCCCGTATGCACGATGAACAGGCGGTCGCCCGCCGAATCCGCCGACACCAGCGTGCGCGGGCGCACCGGCATGAGCGGCAGCGGGCGCACGGACGGGTGGGCGGGCAGCCACAGCCACGCGCGGCCCGCCGTCGACGACGAGGAATGAATGACGACGTGCCCCGGGAAACCCGAGGGCGCGAACCCCATCTCGAAGCCCTCGTCCGGCTCGACCAGCAGCAGCTCGTCGGCCTCGCGCGGCGTGCCCACGCGGTGCAGCCACACGTCGCACGCGCGCCACGCGTCGTCCACGCCCATGTAGATAAAGGACTTCGAGTCGTCCGACCACGCGAAGCCGTACCCGGCGTCCACCACGGCCTCGTCGATGACGCGCCCCGACGCCTCCTGCACGACCCACGTGTAGCGCTCATCCCCGCTCGTGTCTCGCGCCCACGCGATCAGGCGTCCATCCGGGGACGGGTACAGGTCCGCCAGGCGGAAAAACTCTTGCCCGCGCGCCCACTCGTTCTCATCGACGAGGAGCTCCTCGCCCCGCGTGGGCACGCCCGGAGAGGGGACGAGCGGGATCGGCACCCCGGCCTCGTCGCGCTCGACCGGCGCACGGTGATGCGTCGCGTAGGACTGGCCCTCCGCGAAACGCCGGAAATACCAGAACTCGCCCTCGCGGATCGGAACCGTCACGTCGGTGAGCGCCGTGGAGGCCTTGACCTCCTCCACGAGGCGCGCGGCCGCCTCGCGCGTCGGCTCGGTCACCGCGTCCGCCCACGTGTTCTCCGCCTCCAGGTGCGCGCGGACCTCGGGGTTATCGCCGTCGCGCAACCAATCCCACGGGTCATCAAAATGCTGTCCGAACTGGTCGCGCACCCGATACCCGTAACGTTTCGGGGCAACCGGGGGAGTATTTGGCGAGGCCTGGGGTGCCTCTCGCGGGATCGTCTCAGTCATGGGGACCATCTTAGAGGCGGCGGCCTGCGGGGCGGTGGCGTGGCGAGGCGATAACGGTGTCTGTTCATCACGCGCAGCATGACATCCTGTGGATGGGCAAACTCAGTGCACATGCGTGGCTGCCGTGGTACACTGAGCACACAATGACCGGTTCCGCCCGACGAGGGTCCAGGGCCGGTCTTAATATTTCCGGAGGTGCACGATGGAGTCCAAGCCCTTCAAGTCTGTCGATGATCAGATTGTCATTCTGCGTGAGAGGGGAATGGAAATCTGTGATCACGAATTTGCTTGCCGAGTTCTTCGTGAAATTGGATACTATAGATTGTCTGGATATTCCTATCCCTATCGTGCTGTTCAAGCGGAGACGGGGTTTCGCTCCGATAGCTTCATCGAAGGAACCACGATCGAAAAAGTGGTCAAGCTGTACAGGTATGATCAAGAGCTAAGAGCTGTCACCGGGCTTCAGCTAGCAAAAATTGAAATTACGCTTCGGGCAATGATTGGCCATGAGCTTGGTCGTGTTGATCCATACCTGCATTTAAGTCCGCATAAACTTGGGAAAAAAGCTTGGGATAAGGTTAATGCGCAATCAACTGAACAGTATGCAAAGTGGCTAGAAAAATATAGTACAGCTGTGGTTCATTCAAACGAGGACTCAGTTGTGCATTATAAGAAAAAGTATGACGCTATTTTGCCGGTTTGGGTCGCGGTGCATGTTCTCGATTGGGGAAGTCTGCGTATGTTATATGACTTCGCTCGCGATGAGCAGCGGATAGCCGTCGCCAATCAGCTTAATATTTCAGAATCGCAGCTCAGCTCATGGCTACTTTGTCTTAATGATGTCAGAAATGTGTGCGCGCATCATGGTCGACTTTATAGCAGGACGTTTCCAAAGAGTCCCATGTTCACAGGAGAGGATCATGAACTCGGATTTCTGCGTCGACTCATTATTATTGAGATGAACAAGGAGAATGGAAAGGAAAAGAAGGGGAAGTGCTTCGTGCAGTTTACCATCATTCAGTATCTCCTTTCTAAAATGAACCTTGAAGGGATTAATGACCTTCCAGAAATTTTGCGCAAATTTCCTGAAGTGCCTCCGGTTTCAGTGAGGGACCTTGGTGTTCCAGAGAACTGGGAGGAGCTTCCTTTGTGGAATGGTGACACGTATTCGTAACTTCTTCAGGTGAGGCCGTACAGTGAAGGGTGACGGTAGAAGCGCATGCGCGGGCATGCGACACTAGGGGAGTGAACGACGAACAACGCCCGCGCGGATCCGCTGCCGCGCTCGAACCCAAGGTCCCTGCGCTCGAATCCGTGGCGCTCGCGGACCCGCCCGCGTCTCGTCCCCAGCCCGGCACTCCAGGACACGTGAACGAGGAGGCCGCCCCGGCCTCGTCCCTCACCCAGCGCACCCTGGCCTGGACGCGCGAATTCATCCAATTCGGACTCGTCGGAGCGACCGCGTTCATCGTCGACATGGGGCTGTTCAACCTCCTCCAACACGGGCCGCTCGGCGTCCTCGCCGGCCACCCCAACGCCGCGCAATTCATCGCAGCCGCGACCGCCACGCTCTACTCGTGGATCGCCAACCGCCTGTGGACCTACCGCGGTCGCACCCAAGACAACGCCACCCGCGAAGCCATCCTCTTCTTCGTCGCCAACATCTGCGGCATCGCCATCTCCCAGTTCTGCCTGCTGTTCACGCACGACATCCTGGGACTCACCTCGGCGCTGGCCGACAACATCGCCGTCTACGTCGTCGGATTTGTGCTCGGCACCGCATTCCGATTCTTCTTTTATCACTACGTGGTCTTCACCGGACGTACGCGCGCGTAGGTTTGACGCCCGGCGGTAGGGTCGAAACGTGAAGGAAACGGCAGAACACTATCCGACCCCCGAAGAATCCATCGCCACGATGGTGACTATCGACGACACCGCCCTCGTGTTCGAAGGCGGCGGCATGCGCAACGCCTACACGGCCGCGCTCGTCAGCCGACTCATCGCCGAAGGTATCAACTTCCCCCATATTTCCGGTGTATCCGCTGGATCCAGTCACCTGTGCAACTTCACCTCCCGCGACGCGATCCGCTCCCACGCGACCTTCGTCGACCTCGTCGAAGACCCTGAATTCGGTGGCCTCAAGCACTTCCGTAAAGGACACGGCTACTTTAACGCCGAGTACATCTACCAGCAGATCTGCTACCCCGACGGTGTCCTGCCCTTCAACATGGACACATTCCTGGCAAACCCGGCCACCACGCGCGTCGCCACTTTCAATGCCTCGCGCGGTGAAGAACGCTGGTTCTCCAAGGAGGAAATGAGCACGCTGGACGCGCTCGGCCCCATCGTCCGGGCCTCCTCCACGCTGCCGATCCTCATGCCACCCGTCGAAATCGACGGCGACACCTACGTCGATGGCGCGCTCGGCCCCAACGGTGGGCTCCCCTTCGATCAGCCGCTGCGCGAAGGCTACCGCAAGCTCCTCGTCGTCCTCACGCGCCCCCGCGACTACGTCAAGGCCCCCATGCCCGCCAGCGTCGGCGCGCTCCTGCGCACCGCATACCGCCAGTTCCCGTCCGTTTTTGAAGGTGTGGCACAGCGCCCCGACCGCTACAACGCTGGGCGTAAGTTCCTCTTCGAACTCGAGGAACGAGGTCAGGCCTACGTGTTCGCGCCCGACAACCTGTGGATCAACAACACCGAGTCTCGGCGCGAACGCCTGGAAGCCACCTACCGTGCTGGCCTGGTCCAGGCTGTGCGCGAAATGCCCGCGATCAAGGCGTTCCTGGGGCTGTAGGGGTTTCTGGATTCCCCGTGGCGCGTGCCCCGCGCAGCTTTCCGCGGCATTTCAAGCATTCGATCGAGATAGTGCCCAACCCCTACATCTAGGGGCGCTTATCTGCCAACGACCCCTAGATGTGGGGGCACGACACGCCCAAGACCCCTCTCATTGATGGTGATGCGTAACACGATTTATGTGGTCGGGGGTGGGTTATGCACAGCATGGTGATGGCGCTGTCCACAGTGCGCACAGGGTGCAGGGGCCTCTGGAGGACTCTCGTTTTACCTGCTTGGTGAGGCGAAAACCCACGTGTTTGCGCGCATCTGCGAGGGCCTTCATCAGGGGCGCGTCAAGCGTGTGATCAAGGGGTGTGATCCTGAGTGCCCGCTCTGTCCACAGGTGTGCGCCCCTCGTCCACAGTCGAGGCGGTGCACACAACATCTAGGGGTCGGTTGCGAGGATGGCCCCAAGGTGTAGTGTTGTGGTGTTCGCGGCGAACGAGCCGCCAGAGAGTCAATTAGGTAAGCAACGTCCGGCCCCAAGCCGCAAGGAGACACGAACATGTCGATCACCGTCTACTCCAAGCCCCGCTGCCCGCAGTGCGACGCGACCTACCGCGCCCTCGACAAGCAGGGCATCTCCTACGAGAAGATCGACGTCACCCAGGACGCAGAATCCCTCGCCTTCATCAAGGGTCTCGGCTACCAGCAGGCCCCCGTCGTCGTAGCCGGCGAGGATCACTGGTCCGGCTTCCGCCCCGACCGCATCAAGGCCATCGCCGCCGCAGCCCTGGCGATGTCGGCCTGAGGCGCGTCGACAAGCCCCGGCCACTCGGCCGGGGCTTTCGCATGTCCGGGTAGGGACGAGGCCGGGGCAACCCCGCGCAAACGCGCAGATACGGGTCGCGTGGTGAGGAATGCGACAAGCCATGTGACCAGGGGAAATGCCTGACCAGTGCGGCTAGCACACCTGCCCCATCCGGGCGCGCTCACGAGGCCCGCTACTGCGTCAATGATCCCACAAGGGGACACGCCCCCACCTCACTGTGCCCAGGCCTCGTCAGTGAGACACTAGAAGCTCACCGTCCCGACAAGTCGGAAGGAACACCATGGGCATCGTCGTCTACTTCTCGTCGGCGACGGGCAACACCCGCCGTTTTGTTGAAAAGCTTGGCCTCCCGGCCGCGCGGATCCCGTTGCGCCCCAAGGATGAGCCACTGCACGTGCGCGAGGAGTACGTGTTGATCGTGCCGACCTACGGGGGCGGCAATATTAAGGGCGCGGTTCCTAAGCAGGTCATCAAGTTCCTCAACAATCCCGAGAATCGTGCCCTGTGTAGGGGCGTTATCTCGTCGGGTAATACCAACTTCGGCAAGGCCTACTGCATCGCGGGCGATATCATCGCGGCCAAGCTGGGGGTTCCCCACATGTATAAGTTCGAGCTCCTTGGCACGCCTGAGGATGTCTCCAGAGTTCGCGAAGGACTGGAACAGTTTTGGCAGAAAACTACACCGACACAGGCGTAGAGGAAGCTCTCTCCCCGGAGCTGGACTACCACGCGCTGAACGCGCAGCTTAACCTGTACGACGCGGACGGACGCATCCAGTTTGACGCGGATCGTAAGGCCGCTCGCCAGTACTTCCTCCAGCATGTCAACCAGAACACGGTGTTCTTCCATGACCTGGAGGAGAAACTGAAGTACCTGGTGGATGAGGGCTACTACGAGCAGCACGTCCTGGATCAGTACGACTTCGCGGATATTAAGGCGCTGTATAAGCAGGCCTACGCCCACAAGTTCCGCTTCCCGACGTTCCTGGGTGCGTTCAAGTACTACACGTCGTACACGCTCAAGACCTTCGATGGGAAGCGCTACCTGGAGCGCTTCGAGGATCGCGTCGCCATGGTGTCTCTGTACCTGGCGCGCGGCGACATCGAGCTGGCTCGCAGCTTCGTTGACGAGATCATGACGGGCCGCTTCCAGCCGGCCACCCCGACCTTCCTCAACGCCGGTAAGGCGGCGCGCGGCGAGCTGGTGTCCTGCTTCCTGTTGCGCATCGAGGACAACATGGAGTCGATCGCGCGCGGCATCAACTCTGCGTTGCAGCTGTCCAAGCGCGGCGGCGGCGTCGCCCTGCAGCTGACGAACCTGCGTGAGTCGGGCGCCCCGATTAAGAAGATTCAGAACCAGTCCAGCGGCGTCGTGCCCGTCATGAAGCTGCTCGAGGATTCCTTCTCCTACGCGAACCAGCTGGGTGCGCGTCAGGGCGCGGGTGCCGTTTACCTGCACGCGCACCACCCGGACATCATGCAGTTCCTGGACACCAAGCGTGAGAACGCGGACGAGAAGGTCCGTATCAAGACGCTGTCCCTGGGCGTCGTCATCCCGGACATCACGTTCGAGCTGGCACGCAAGAACGAGGACATGTACCTGTTCAGCCCCTACGACGTGGAGCGCGTGTACGGCGTGCCCTTCTCCGAGATTTCGGTGACGGAGAAGTACCACGAGATGGTGGACGACGGTCGCATCCACAAGCGCAAGATCAACGCGCGTCGCTTCTTCCAGACGATCGCGGAGATCCAGTTCGAGTCCGGCTACCCCTACATCGTCTTCGAGGACACGGTGAACAAGGCGAACCCGATCAAGGGCCGCATCACCATGTCGAACCTGTGCTCGGAGATCCTGCAGGTGTCCGAGGCCTCGACCTACAACGATGACCTGTCGTACTCGCACGTCGGCAAGGACATCTCCTGCAACCTGGGTTCGCTCAACATCGCGAAGACTATGGATTCCCCGGACTTCTCTAAGACGATTGAGATGGCGATCCGCGGCCTGACGGCTGTGTCCGACCTGTCGGACATCGGTTCGGTGCCGTCGATTGCGCGCGGCAACGCGATGAGTCACGCGATCGGTCTGGGCCAGATGAACCTGCACGGGTACCTGGCGCGCGAGCACGTGCACTACGGGTCCGAGGAGGCGCTGGACTTCACGAACATGTACTTCATGACGGTCCTGTTCGAGGCCATCAAGGCCTCGTGCACAATCGCGCGCGAGCGCGGTGAGCGCTTCGAGGGGTTCGAGGACTCCGCGTACGCGTCGGGCGAGTTCTTCCGCAAGTACATTGACGAGGAGTGGGCACCCGCCACGGACAAGTGCCGCGAGCTGCTCGCCGCCTCGTCCATCAAGGTCCCGACCCAGGCGGACTGGGAGGCCCTGGCTGCCGACGTCGCCACGTACGGCATGTACAACCAGAACCTACAGGCGGTTCCGCCGACGGGTTCCATCTCGTACATTAACAACTCGACGTCGTCGATCCACCCGATCGTGTCCCGCGTGGAGATCCGCAAGGAAGGCAAGATCGGCCGCGTCTACTACCCGGCACCGTACATGACGAACGAGAACCTGGAGTACTACCGGGACGCGTACGAGATCGGCCCCGAAAAGATCATCGACACCTACGCGGTGGCCACCCAGCACGTGGATCAGGGCCTGTCGCTCACGTTGTTCTACCCGGACACGGTGACGACGCGTGACCTGAACAAGTCCTACATTTACGCGTGGAGGAAGGGCATCAAGACCCTGTACTACATGCGCCTGCGCCAGATGGCCCTGGAGGGCACGGCGGTTGAGGGTTGCGTGTCCTGCATGCTGTGATGCTTCGTTGAGTGGCGCGGGGGTCGGGAAACCGGTCCCCGCGCCGTTTTCTGCGCGTGGACGAGGCCGTGACGGGGCTTTGTGGTCGCGGCAAACTGGGTGTGCTGTGGGTGTGGGACGAGGCCGGGTAGCGTGCGTGGGACGAGGCCGTGGCGGGGCCGAGCATGAGGGCTGAGCCAGCCCAGGCCTCGCCGCTGTGCATTTGGCGCGTTAGGATCAGTCGAGCATCTGCCGGACAACGATTGTGGAGTGACGCATGAGTGATCCCATCAACCCCTACCCGCAGCAGGCACCTTACGGCCAGGGGGATGCGGGCTACGGGCCCGGCTACGGGCCGCAGGGTTTCCCCGGCTACCAGGCTTCGCCTTTCGCGGTGCAGCGCGCCCAGTCGAACGCGTCGACGGTCCGCACCTTGTCCTTCCTGAGTTTTCTGTTCGGCGGCCTCATGCTGTCGGGCGCGATGTGGATCTGGTCCGACAAGCTGATCGAGGAAGCCCGACTCGCGGGCGTGCCGATGCCCCTGATGAACGAACTCGCGAGCGCCCGATCAGCCGCCAAGATGTGCTCGATCATTCATCTTGTAGTCCTCGGCGTTGCCCTGGTGGTCCTCATCGTCATAGTGGTGGTGTGGGGATTCTTGTTGGCGTCGATCTCGAGCTGATGAGCGTTGCGCCACGCGGCTCCCGAGGTCTGTCCCCGGAACAAGAGTAGCAGCGGGGGCGGAGCGATCAGTGATTCCCAGTGGGTATCTGGGTCCGCCTACAGTGCCGACAGCAGTCTGCGATACCATGAGCCGTAGATTCATGAGAGACAGTCACTGGGAGTAATGGATGAGCGATCCCGAGAATATCTTTGCGCAGCAGGTGTCCGACGACTACATGGCCCTCGAACGGCAAGGGAAGAGCGACCAGCAGGGTCCCTATAGCCAGCAGGAAGCGTATGGTCAGGCGGGATACGGTCAGCAGGTCGCGTATGGTCAGCAGGGTCCTTACGGTCAGGCAGGATACGGCCAGCAGGGCCCCTACGGCCAGGCAGGATACGGCCAGCAGGTCGCGTATGCTCAGGCGGGATACGGCCAGCAGGTCGCGTATGCTCAGGCGGGATACGGTGAGCAGGGTCCCTATGGCCAGCAGGGCCCCTACGGCCAGGCGGGATACGGCCAGCCCGTGTATGGTCAGCCCCTGTATGCGTCGCCAGCCAACTACGAGTACGAATCGATTCGCTCCAGCGCAATGATCGTCATGTGCATGGCCGGCATGAGCTTCTTCCTTGCCCCGATTATTCTGTCTGTTCCCGCCTGGGTGTGGGGGCACTCGCTTGTCTCAAAGGCACGGTCGATTGGGGCCCCACAGGACGTTGTGGACCGTGCACGCGCGGGCTGGCTCGTCGCGATGATCATTTCGATCCTGCAAATTAGCGGCTTCGTCTTGTTCATTGTGATCTTTTGGATGGCCCTTGCGTCGCAATCATGACCTCGTGCGGGCGGGTCCAGGAATCTTCCTGGGCCCGCCCGTTTTGTTCCTCAGGTGTCTGCGATAGGATGCAGCAGCGATCTGAAGGCAACCACATCTGGAGCAGCGCATGAGTAACATCAACAACGTCTTCGCGCGCCAGCCCGGAGCCGTACAAGTGCCCGCTTCGGCGCACGCCTGGGATCACACGGCTGTTCCAGTACAGACCCCGGGGAAACACCCGTTCTCGCGGCCCCCACACCTCCCTGCGCATGCCTCACGCCACGGATGCCCGGTCACCTACGGCCAGATACTGGTGGAACAAGTCAGGGCCTCCTACAATGCCCGGGTCCGAACCTCCTCCATCATCCTGATCACCATCTCGCTGCTGAGCATCTTTTTCTGCTTCATCATCCTGTCCGGCGCATGCCTGCCAGCCGCGCAAGCGCAGGTACGCGCCGCAGTCGACTACCGCGTCCCCGAGCCCGCCATCAAGCTCGCCCGGACCACCTTCTATGTTGTGCTCGCGTGCTTCGTCGTCGACCTGGCTGCCCTCATCGCCTTCATTGTCTGGCTGTTCGGCTGACCGCGCACCCCAACCCCGGCCTCGTCCCCGAGGAACCCGCGCCCCGGCCTCGTCCCCGAACCTCACGACCCGGCCACCGCGCGAACCCCGACGCGCGGGACTGCGCCTGTAAACTTGACGTATGACTCCCCGATACGAAGCCCCCGCGCGCTCGATTTCCGGAACCGACGCTGACTTGCTCAATCAGCTCCGATACGCGGACGGGAGACCCTACGGGTTCTACAAGAACGCCCTCGGTGCCTGGGATTACGGCGACTTCACCCTCGCCATAGACCACGTGCAGGCCGACCCCTACGCCCCGCCCTCATCCCTGCGCGCCTGGACCCGACCCGAGGCCATGGGCCTGCCCGAGGCCGCCCTGGCCTCGCCCGACGCACGCCTCGCAGCCGGGGACTTCATCGCCCGTGCCTTCGACGAGGCTATCCGCGCCCGCGGCGCGCGCGACGTGTCCATCGCCCGTGCCGGTGCCCTCATCCTCCAACGCTCCTACGCGACCGTCCTGCCCGACCGAGTCGAAGTACGATTCCAGGTCAAACTCCCCGCGCGCGGACGCACCATCCTCGGTAAGAGCGCCGCACGCCTCTTCGACGTGGACGTGCCCAACATCATCATGGACTGCTTCGACTTCGTCTCCGAAGACCCGGCCACCACCCGCAAGCGCTCCCGCCTCCTCGGCCACGTCGCCGCCTACGAAGACTACCACGCCCTCCAGGGCATCCTCGAAGACCGCGGCTGGGTATCCTTCGTCGCCGACGAGGCCATGCTCGCGCGACGCTCCGGCGTGTCCGAAGCACCCCTGGCTGGGGACGGCGTCGTCGCCTTTACCGCCCCCGAATCCCTGCGCGCCACCGTCACCCTGCCGCACGCCGGCGAGGTGTCCGGCATGGCGATCCCCCCGGGCCTCACCCTCATCGTGGGCGGCGGCTACCACGGCAAATCCACGCTCCTCGAAGCCATCGCCCAAGGCGTGTACGCGCACGTGCCCGGCGACGGCCGCGAACTCGTCGCCACCGACCCCACCGCCACGAAGGTGCGCGCCGCCGACGGCCGAGCCGTCACCGGCGTCGACATCTCACCCTTCATCACCCACCTCCCGGGCGGTGCCGACACCACGTCCTTCTCCACCGAAAACGCATCCGGATCCACCTCACAGGCCGCCTCCATCATCGAATCCCTCGAGCTGGGCGCACGCACACTCCTCATCGACGAAGACACCTCCGCCACCAACCTCCTCATCCGCGACACCCGCATGCGCGACCTCGTCGCCGCAGACAAAGAACCCATCACGCCCCTCGTCGACCGCGTCACCTCCCTCACCGAGGCCGGGATCTCCCTCATCATGGTCGTCGGCGGCTCCGGAGCGTTCCTCGACGCCGCCGACCGGGTCCTCATGATGGACAACTACCGCTGCCTCGACGTCACCTCCCGCGCGCGCGCGGTCGTGGCCGACCTGCCGCGCCCCCGCACCGACGCCCCCACCAGCTGGGAGGCGGCACCCCGCGTACCCGCCGCGAAAGCCCGCGTGGACCGCCCGCGCACCAAAGCCTCGGGCACGTCCGTGCTGACCATCGACCGATCAACCATCGACATCTCCGACGTCGCCGCCGTCGTCGACCCCGGGCAGGCCGAGGCCATCGCCTGGTGCGTGCGCGGCGTCCTCGAAGAAATGGCCGGCAAACAGTCAATGCCCGACCTCATGGCCAAGCTCGGCCGACGCCTCGCCTCCGAAGGCCTGGACGCCGTCTGCAAGTTCGGCGCCCGCTCCTACCCGGCGTTCCTGGCGCGCCCGCGCCTCATCGACGTGGGTGCGGCCATCAACCGCTACCGCGGCCTGGCCCTGCGCGAGCCGCGCGGCGAGGTTGTTGCGGGCGAGGTTTCCGAGTCGTAGCCGGGCGCCCGCTGGGTCGGCCTGCTTGTGGCCCCACGGGTGTTCCGGGCGCCGTCGGGCCCGGTCGCCCGCGAGGCTGGGCGACCTCACTTCGTTCGGCGCCGCGCCTCGAAGCCCGCCCTGGCCCTCCGGTCCCTCCGGCGCCCTCCACACCGGCGGCGCTGTATCGCTGTGCGTGGCTGGGCGCGTCGGCTCGTTGTCCGGCCAGGCCCTGCCGCCGCCCACGGGCACCGCAGCTAGGCCCCGCTGGTATTCCAGGTGCCGTCGGGTCCGGCCGCCCGCGAGGCTAGGGCCTCACTGCGTTCGGCGCCGCGCCTCGAAGCCCGCCCGTGCCCTCCGGTCCCTCCGGCGCCCTCCACACCGGCGGCGCTGTATCGCTGTGCGTGGCCGGGCGCGTCGGCTCGTTGTCCGGCCACCCTGCCCTCTGGACCCTCCGGCGCCCTCCACTCCTGTGGGGTCGTGGTGATTGATGCGGATCGGCCCGCCCGCTCGCCGTCCGCGCTGCGAGCTTCGCTCGGCGCGTCGTTTCCGATGTCCGGCCAGGCTCCGCCGCCCACGGACGCTGTGGCAATCCCCGTAGGCCTTGCTGCTGTCTCCATATTGGCGGTGTTGGGGATGGATGCGCCCAAAGTGCAGACCACTTCGGTGAAATTGAGTGAATTTGGGGTGTTTTGGGCGAGGTGGTCTGCGATTTGGGCACACTGTGGTCGAGACTGCGACGAACGGGGCAACGGTGGACACCTGCGGGGATCTCTTCAAGTCGGGGGAGAACGGACGATGTGCAGATGTGGGTCGGATCCCGTCCCCGGTTACGTTCGGTAACCTCGCCCGAAGCCCCGAAGCCCCGAAGCCC